>ERZ773181.178-NODE-178-length-78395-cov-19.089699_pt1 | contig 78395 bp, 58 predicted proteins | sample MGYA00581001_ERZ773181 | MGnify/ENA primary metagenome ERZ773181 (study PRJEB29015, sample SAMEA2737780) | human gut metagenome | biome: human gut; feature: human-associated habitat; material: faeces | place: China | collected 2012 ...
TGTGGGTCTTGGAGAGTTCGGCGACGTCGTCCCAGCTGCCGAGACGTTCGTCGACCTTGGTGTGGTCGATCGGGTCGAAGCCTGCGTCGGCGCCGTCGAACGGGGTGAAGAACGGCAGGATGTGAACGCCGTCGTACACGCCGTCGAAGCGGGTGCGCAGAATGTCGGTCATCGACTTGATGGTGCCGTCGCCAAGGCGGTCGGCGTAAGTGATGAGCTGCACCTTGTTTTTCATGGAGCCTCCTTCGGTTCCAAAAAGTCGTTGCGAGATTCTTTGCGGGAGTCCTTACGGCCATTCCCACGGTTGTGTCGAACCGGTTCGATATTACCGCAAAATGGGGCTCGACACCAAAACCGCAACCGGTGTTCGGGCGTGTCGAACCGGCTTTCGGCCGAATCGCGGCGCATGTCTCCGGCGCCCGATTCGAAAGCGACGGACATGCGGGGGCAGCCGCGAGCGCAGGGCCCTCAGCCTTGGGCACAGGACTTCAGCTGCGGGCGCAGTCCGTAAGCTGGCCGACCTGCTTAAAGTAACGGTCGGGTTCGAGGCCGTCGACGGTCGCCACGTTCGTCATATGCACGCCGTCGAGGCCGCCGTATTCGACGATCACGTCCAGCACGCGCTCCTGCCACGTCGGTTCAAGATACGGGTCGACGGCGTTGCTGCCCAACGCGCGCATCGCACAGACAAGCGCGTGCGCGCCCCAATTCGACGTGCCGGCCACCACCAGCCGGTCGGTCGGCACCGTGCAGGCGATGTTCTCTCCGTGGTCGACCACCCCTTCGATGGCGTAGTCCTCCACGCGGCCCATGCCGATCTCGTTGCCGCCGTCGCCCACGCCGATCGTGTGCAGGCCGAGCAGCGTGAGCTGGCTCAGCGGCGCGGTCCATTCGGTGATGTCGATGCCGCGCATGTTGTGCGGGCTGCCGTCGCGCGCCGGGCCGACGCGTTCGATGTAGACGAGCGTATCGATATGTTCGGTTTTGGCAAGGTCGATGACGCCGTTGAGCCAGGCGTCAAAACCGCCCTTGGGATTGGCATTCGGCGCGATCAGCACGTGGTCGTCCGGCAGGAAACCCAATGCGGACGGGCGAATCACCGGCGCGCAGCATTCGTCGCTGACCAGCCATGCGTCGCCGCCAATCGCACGCAATGCCATGCATACTTCCAGCGCACCCAACGGGCCGTCCGTTTCCGCAGCGGGTTGCGCGGCCTTCGGAATGTAGAAGCCGGTGACCACCAGCGCGCGGGCGGGCCGACCTTCCTTGCTGCCCGACAGGTGACGGGCCGCGCGGAACAGGTCGCCGCGCGAATACGTCATCAACGTTTCGGAACCGCGTCCGACGTCGGCTCCCGCCATGCGTGCGATACGCGCGATTTTCGGATAATACCGCCAATCCAGCATGCTCATGTTGCGTTCCTTCCGTGGTCTGGGTTTTGTTTTTGCGATTGCGATGCGTTGCGTGTAAGGGGCGTGCGGTTCACCCGACGGCCGGCAGCCGTGTCAGCCGGCCGCCGCGTTAACTGATGGCGCCGAGGGGGTCGCCGTATTGCGCGGTGTCGCCGACCTGCGCCGATCGGTGCAGTATGCCGGCAACGGGGGCGGTGATTTCGGTTTCCATCTTCATCGCCTCGAGTACGACGATCGGCTCGTTTTCCTCAACGTGCGCGCCGTCATCGGCGAGCCAGCGGACGACCGTGCCGATGATGGTCGATTCGATAGGGGTGTCTTGGGTGCTTGCGATATCCGAGTTTGCGGCGGTCTGCGTGCCCGATCCTGCTGGAACGGACTTTTGATAGGCGTTCAGCAGGGCCTGGATGACCGATTCGCCAGAATCGGACGTGAGGACAGGGTCCCCCGTTGCGCCGGCTCCAGCCAATCCGGCCAGCCCCGCGCCCAGCGCGGCGACGGAGGCGAGCGAAGCGGGCAGGCCCAATCGCACGCGTTTGCCATCGACCTCGACCCAGCTTTCCACCGGTTCGGGCGCTGCGGCCCGGCGACCCGGTTTGCCGTCGGCCAGCGTGCGCACGTCCACGGAAGGCAGGAATTCCTCTTCGATCCAGCGCGTGTAGACGCCGAAATCGCCGTCCGTCGCCACGAAAGCTGGCTGTTCGAGCACGGCCCGGTCGAATTTGCGGACCGTTGGCACGCCGGCAATCGCCAGCTCATCCAATGCGTGGCGGGCGCGCGTCAGACAGGCCGAACGCGACGGCGCGGAGACGATCAGTTTGGCGATCATCGAATCGAACTGCCCCGGAATCGCGCCGCCTTGCGCAACGCCGGAATCGAAGCGGATGCCCGGTCCGGTCGGCACGTTCAGCCGCTCGACGATGCCGGGGAACGGTACGAAACCAAGGGATGGATCCTCCGCGTTGATGCGGAACTCGATCGCATGCCCATGCGGAACGGGGGTGCCGTGTTCCAAGCCGGGAATGTCGGTGACATGCGCGCCTTCGGCGATCGCCAGCTGTGCGGCCACCAGATCGACGCCGGTCACCTCTTCTGTGACGGGGTGTTCGACCTGAATACGCGTGTTGACTTCCATGAACGACATCGTGCCGTCCGGATCGACCAGAAACTCAACGGTTCCGGCGCTTTCGTAGTGCGCACGGGAGCAGATGGCGACGGCCGCGTCTTCCAGCGCCCGGGTGGTTTCAGGGGGTAGGAACGGCGCTGGTGCCTCTTCGATGAGTTTCTGATTGCGGCGCTGCAGCGAGCAGTCGCGCGTGCCGACGGCCACAACGTTGCCCGCGCCGTCGCCGAGGATCTGCACTTCGACGTGGCGCGGGCGGGCGAGGAATCGTTCGATGAAGCAGTCGCCGTTGCCGAACGCCAGCTCGGCCTCGTGCGTGGCGGATACGAACGCCTCGCGCACGTCTTCCAGCCGGTGCACCACTTTCAGACCCCGACCGCCACCCCCGTAGACGGCTTTGATGGCCAGTGGCAGGCCGTGTTCCTTGGCGAACGTGATGACTTCGGCGGGGTCGTGCACCGGTTCCGTGGTGCCGGGGGCCATGGGCGCGCCGACTTCGGCCGCGATGCGGCGCGCTTCGACTTTCGAGCCGAGCGCGCGGATGGTGGCGGGCTGCGGACCGATCCACGTCATGCCGGCGTCGATGACCGCCTGCGCGAATTCCGCGTTTTCGGCAAGGAAACCGTACCCGGGGTGGACGGCGTCGACATGCGCCTTGTGCGCGGTTTCCACGATGGCCGCGATGTTGAGATACGTGCTTTGCGCGTCGGATCCGCCCAGTGCGTAGGCCTCGTCGGCGGCGTGCACGAACAGCGCGTCCTCGTCGGGGTCGGCATAGGCGGCGATGGCGATGCGGCCGGTGTCATGGCAGGCGTGAATGACGCGCATGGCGATTTCGCCACGGTTGGCGATGAGGATGCGCCGTAGTTTCGGGGTTGCGGGCGATGACGACGACAATGATGGCGACGGGGATGGGAGCGCCGTTGCGGATGGCGCAGTCGATGCGGATGGCATTATCGAACCTCCTTGGTGGGGTACGCAGGTTGCGGAGTAGACGTGGCATGGGCGGAAACGACGTGGAAGCGGACGCATGCGCCTGGCGGCAACTGCCCGGCCACGTCCAACGATTCCGGTTCAAGCACGGCGATTACCGGATATCCGCCGGTTACAGGCTGGTCGCGCAGAAAAATGACCGGTTGTCCGCTGGTCGGCACTTCGATTGCGCCGGATGGCGTGGCCTCGCTGGCCAGTTCGCGCGTGTCGGTGCGTTCCACGGGTGCCGCTCCCGAAAGTCGCAGGCCAACACGGTTCGACTGCGCGGTCACTGTCCACGTTTGCGTCAGGAATGCGGACAGGCCGGCTGCGGTGAACCAGTCGTCGCGCGGTCCCAATCGCACGTATAAATCCGTAGGTCTGCCGGGTTTCGGCAGGTCGGTCGGCCATGGCTGCGGCAGGCCGACGCCGGCATCGCACGCCGTGGACGCGGTACGTATGGCGAGCCGCTGTTTGGCTGCGATCGGGCGCGGGCCGATGCCGCTCATCGTGTCCGTTGCAGCCGAACCGAGGGTTGTCGCGACACCGAAACCGCCGCGTACGGCCACATAATCGCGCAGGCCGCTGGTCGGCGGGGCGATTGACAGCACGTCCCCGTCACGCAGCAGAACCGGTTGTTGCATGGCGATTGTGGTGCGGTCGGCGGCATCGTTCGATGCGTTCAAGACGGTCCGGCCACTGCATCCACCGGGGGAATTTGGGGCGAACGTGCCGTTTGAGCCGCCTTGACTATCTTGCGATTGCCGGCTTCCGGTAATCGTCACATCCGCCGAAGCGCCCGTCACCGCCACGACCACACTGCCGATGGCACGCATGCGCACGCCACCACCGGTGATTTCCAACACGGGGGTATTAGCGGGGTTGCCGACCAGTGCGTTGGCCAAGTGGGAAGACGTGCGATCGGCGGCGCCGGAACCGGTCACGCCCATGTTCGCGGCGACACGGCCATCATCCTGGAAGGTGGTGAGCAGGCCCGAGCGGAGGACTTCGAGAGCCGGAGTCGAGGCCGAGACGGACATGGAATCTGGCGCCTGCGAAACTTGAACGGAATCGGACACAGAGGCAGAAACAGAAGCCGAACCGCCGGAAACGGCGTCATGCACGGGCGTAAAACGCACGGTGTCGCCGGGCTGCAACAGCGCGGGCGGGTCGGCCCGCTCGTCCCACATCGGCGTTTCCGTGTGGCCCAACAACTGCCAGCCGCCCGAGCTGACGCGCGGATACACGCCGGAAAACGTGCCGGCAAGCCCCACCGCGCCCGCGGGCACGCTCAGCCGTGGCACTTTGCGGCGTGGCACATCGAATATCGGGTCGCCGCCGGTCAGGTATGCGAAACCGGGCGCGAAGCCGACGAACGCCACGGACCAGGCGGTATCGCAATGCCGGCGCACAACCTCGTCAACGGAGATGCCCAGCAGGTCGGCTACGTCCGCCATATCCTCGCCATCGTAAATCACCGGAATTTCAACGATTCGGGAATGCCGTTCCATGTCGGCGGCAACGTTCAGCGCGCGAATCGCGGCGGTCAGTCCGACACGCGACGAAAGCAGCGGATCGAAGGCGACGTAGACGGTGCGCGCAGCAGGAATGAGTTGTTTCACACCGGCGAAAACGGAGGTCGCGCTCGGCCGTGCGGCCCGCTCGGGCGATTCCGTAGTTTGTTCCACGGCATGTTTCACGGCGCTCTGCAACGCGGCGAACACCCGCAGGGTCTCGTCCAAATCGGCGAGCTCCACGAGTATGCTGTCCGCGCCACAGGTCAGGAATCGCATGTCGCCACCGCCTTAATCCCGCGCGGCCGATGCGGCTGCGTCGCCTGCGAACGCGCGTATCGCAACGCCTTCCGACTCCAAGCGGGCACGGACGGCACGCGCCATCGCCACAGCCGAGGGCGAATCGCCATGCACACAGACGGAATCGGCGTTGAGCGGCACCACGGTGCCGTCGATTGCCACCACCTCATGCTCGCACACCATGCGCAGCACGCGCGCCGCCACTTCGGCCGGATCGGCGATCACTGCATCCGGCAAACGGCGCGACACCAGCGTGCCGTCCGCGTTGTACGCGCGGTCGGCGAACGCCTCGTGGAACACACGAAGCCCGGCCTGCGCGGCCAGGCGGCCGACCACGGCGCCCGGCTGCGTCAGTATCGCCAGCGATGCGTCCACGCTGCGGATAGCCTCGACCACGGCGGCGGCCTGCGATTCGTCGCGGACGATCCGGTTGTACAGCGCGCCATGAGGTTTCACGTACCGCACCTGCGCGCCGACCGACCGCGCCATGCCTTCCAACGCGGCGATCTGGTACATCACGTCCGCCTTGAGTTCGTCGGGGGACTCGTCCACATAGCGGCGCCCGAATCCGGCCAGGTCGCGGTACGCCACATGCGCCCCGACCATTACCCCCCGCGACGCCGCGTATGACAACGTTCTCAGCATGACGGACGGGTCGCCCGCATGGAAGCCGCACGCCACGTTCGCGCTGGAAACCACGTCGAGCAGCGCCTCGTCGTCGCCGAGTGTCCAACGACCGAAGCTTTCGCCCATATCGCTGTTCATATCGATTCGCATAGCCGTCTGCTTTCCGTCTGTTTCCTGCACAGCCATCGTTTCCATTCCTTCCGTCGCCTTTCCGTCGTTCTACCGTCGCAGCGTTCTTCAGCCGCGACGTCCCTTCTGCCGCAGTCGCCGCAGCACGCATCTCATGCCGCGCCCCGCAACCTGCCGCTCGGCCTCACACCATGTATTCCAAATCGCGTTTGCTGGTGATGAACATGTGCCCCGGCGCGTGCGTGATCGCGAATTCCGGCTTGGACGCCATCACCGCGGCCTGCGGGGTCACGCCGCACGCCCAGAACACCGGCACATCGCCCGGCTCCAACACGGGGGCATCGCCATAGTCGGGATGCATGATGTCGTCGATGCCGATCGCGGACGGGTCGCCCACACATACGGGGGCACCGTGCACGGACGGGTAATAGCCGGAAATCCGGCATGCGTCGGCCACCTGCGTAGACGGAATGCCACGCATCGACACGACCATCGTCGAATGGAACGCGCCGGCCGAACGGCACTCGATCGACGTGTCGTACATCGGCACGTTGCGGCCTGCCGTGATGTGCCGCACCGGCACGCCCGCCTCCATCAGCGGAAACTCGAATGTGAAACTGCAGCCAATCACAAACGTGACCAAATCGGATCGCCAATACTCGCGAATATCGGGCACTTCGGCTACCAGTTCGCCACGCTTCCACACGCGGTACAACGGCACGTCGGTACGGATGTCGGCGCCCGGCGCGGTGACGGGTGCGGTGACGCCCGGCTCCATCACTTCCAGCAGCGGACAAGGTTTGGGATTGCGCTGCGCGAACAGCAGAAAATCGAATGCCTGCTCCTTGGGCAGAATCATCAGATTCGCCTGCGCGTAGCCTTGCGCAATGCCGCAGGTCGGGCGGACCAGGCCGTCACGGAACGCGGCGCGCGCCTGTTCGGGCGTGCTCGCCGCGCCAAGTTCGGTTGTTCCCATATCGGACATCCCATCCACCATTGCGCTTACCTTTCCCGTCGGCCGCCGTCCGGCCTTTTCCGAACGAACTGCCGACGAACTCCGAAATCCGATTCCGCAGAAACGGACGTTCAGAGTCGCTTTCCCTCACCTTGGTCGCCGAACGTTACGGGAGCCGCGCGATTCATGACGCGTATGTTTCCGCATTGCAAATTGGCGGTGCCAAGTGGAAACAAACCATGGTTAGGTTGGACGCCGAAGACGCACGCGAACGCTGACGCAACACAACAGCGCAACAGCAATAAAGCGGCAATCAAAAGACGCGGAGCGCGGAAGAGAGGTTCCCATGAGTTCGATCGTTCTGGCAGTCGGTAACGGCAAGACGCTATTCGGAGGCGCAGGCGTGGCACCCGACGCGGATCTGGTTCGTTTCGTCGATCCGGAAAGCCCCATCATCAACGCGTTCGATTTGTGCGCGCTGCGCGGCGACGGCATTTTCGAAGCGACCACGGTATGGAAGGGTTTCCCGGTCTCGTTGGAGAACCATCTGAAGCGTCTCGCCAATTCCGCCCGCCTGGTGGACATGCCCGAGCCGAACATTCCCGCGCTCACCCGCGCGGTCCAGCTGGTCATCGACCAGTATGACGATCCGGAACCCGGTCCGATGCTGCGCATCATCGTCTCCCGTGGTCTCGATCCGGACACCGGCGTGGGCAAGGCGGCCGACCGCACGCCGACCGTCTACATCTTCCTTGACGCGAAAGGCACGCTGCATTCGCTGGAGCCGATCACCATGGCTTCGATGACGCGCGGCTACCCGTCGAACATCACCGCACGCGCCCCGTGGCTGCTCAACGGCGCGAAGACGTTGAGCTACGCGTTCAACTGCGCCGTGCACCGCGAATGCGCCCGCCGTGGCGTCGGCGACGCGATTCTGTTCACGGAGGACGGCTACACGATGGAATGCCCGAATTCGTCGATTGTGGCACGCTATGGCGATACGTTCGTCACGCCTGATCCGCGTATCGGCATCCTGAACGGCACGTCGCAGCGCGAAATGTTCGCCTGGGCGCTCGAAGAGGGCAAAAAGGCGGAATACCGCAAGCTGCCGATCGCCGAACTACGCGAAGCGGACAGCCTGTACATGACGCACGGAGGGTGGTCCATTCCGATCAGCGCGATCGATGGGCGCGCGCTTGCCGTGGATGTGGCGGAGATTCAGGCGATCAACGACGCGATCCATTCGGGCCGCACGCACGAGGACGCGTTGAAGATCGGTCCGACCGGCGATTACGAGTAAGGCGAAACGACCTGCTTAGCAGGTGAAACGGCCCGTCAAATGATGGGCGATACGGACCGCTTAGCGGGTGGTATCGCCCAGTTTGAGCGTCACGGGAATCAGCACGTCCGGCTCGTACGGCTTGCGTCCCGTGGCGCTTGTCGCATCTGCCTTGGCATCCCCTTCCTTGGCGATCGCACGAACGATATTGCCGACCGCGACCTGCGCGATTTTGTCGAAATTCTGCGCCACCGCGGTCATTTTCATACCGGCCAGGTCAGTCAGATACGTGCCGTCGTAGGCGATGATCTGCAGGTCGCGCGGAATCGAAATATGCCTCCGCATCGCTTCGCGCACGCAAAGCGCGGCACCGATATCGGAGCTGATCACTGCGTCGATACCGTCCGTCGGCATACGGTTGAGCACATCGTTCACCGCGTTCTTATACCCTTGGAAATCCTCCACATTGCCGGCTTCGACATACTCGTACCGCACGCCGGCCGCCTTCAGCTCCTGCTCCAACGTAAGGTAGTAGCGGATGGTGGGGAACGTCGTCTTATGCAGATCGAAATCGTCCGGAACATCACCTTGCGCCGCCAAATCGAAGAACTGGTCGCGCGGGCCGCCGACCATCGCCACGTGGTGCGCGCCAGTATTAATCAGCATGTGGGCGATCAGCCGACCGCCCTGCTCGTGGTCGGAGCCGATTGATGCGATGCCGTCGCCGAGCACACGGTCGAAGGCAACGATTGGCCGATGGATGGACGTCCAGTAATCGTTCGGATGGGTGGTGTGCGAGCAGACGATGACGCCGTCCATCATGCGGCGGCGCAGCATGTCCACGTATTCGGCCTCGCCATTTTCCGTATCGGCGGTGGAGCACAGCATGGTGCGCAGGCCGTACACGGCGAGCTCATGCTGCAGATGCGCGGCGAGGGTGGCGAAAAACGGATGACGGATGGTCGGCACAATCACACCAACCAGGTTCGTGCGGTTCTTGTACAGGTTGCGAGCCAGCTCGTTGGGCACGTAATTGAGCTTCTTCATGGCGGTGTTGACCCGCTCACGCATGTCGTCGGACACGTATCCGGTCCTGTTGACCACCAGCGAAACCGTGCTCAGCGAGACTCCGGCCTCTTTCGCCACGTCGCGCATGCCGACCATGCCAACACCTCTCTCCCCGTTAACGTCAGGACGTAACAAATCGCGATATTAAGTGTTATTTTACATATGTTTGGAGTGATGTTCCGCAATCGTTTGCACAATATGGGCCGTCAGTCGACAGCACCTATCCCACTCCTCTTCGCCTCCGCCTGAAACACCCCGTAAACCCCCGTTCTGGACATGACAAACGCGCGTTTCGCATATGAAAGAGACGGCGTGGCGCTTGCGATTGCCATCGCTTGCGTCGCACCGTCTCTTTCATTGTGCGGCCAGACAGCACGGCCAGACAGCACGGCCAGACGTTGCGCATCAGGCCGTCGGCACGGAGCCTTCCTGAGAGTGGTCGAAAACCGGCTTGTTGTCGGCGTCGTACTTATAGACGCCGATGGAAGCCGAGCTCGGATCATGCGCGTCGTTGAACGCGCCGATGGAGGTCTGGCCCTTGTACTGAATCTCCTTGCCGTCCTTCAGCAGGGCGAGGCAAGCCTTGTAGGAATCGCATTCCTTGCCCTTGGTGGAGCCGGAGACGGCCATAAGGTTCTTCTGCACGGTCGTACCGTCCGTGGCGCCGCCCTTCTGCGCGGCGAGCGCGGCCAGCACGATCGCGTCATACGTTTCGGCGGTGTACGTGAAATCGGTGATCTTGGCGTTGAAGGACTTGACGTTCTTCTGGAATTCCTCGGTTGGATGGGCGCCTGGAATGGTACCGGTGGAGCCCTTGAGCAGGCCCGCGTCGAAGTCGGCGGAATGGTCGACGGTGTTGCCGTCGGTCATGTACAGCTTATGGGTGTCGAGGCCTTGGGCGGCGAGCTCCTTGACGAGCGGTACGGTCTGGTCGAAGGCGATGACGAGCGTCGCGTCGGGGTTGGTGGCCTTGATGGCCGTGACCATCGATGAGAAGTTCGTTTCGGTCGGATCGAACGTGTCCTTTTCGCCGTAGACGACGTTCACGCCCGCGTCTTCGACGGTTTTGACGACCACGTCACGCAGGGACGTGCCGTATTCGTCGTTGAAGACCGCGATGGCGAGGTTCTTCACGCCGTCCTGTGCGATGATCTGGCCCAGGACCGCACCCTGCACCGTGTCCGGCGGAATGGTGCGGAAGAAGTAGTCGCTAAGGCCGGAGAAGGCCGTGGACGTGGCGCCCGAAGAAATCATCGGCACTTTGGCGGACGTGACCTGCTTGTAGGTGTTCTTGACCACGGAGCTGGACGGCGGACCGACCACGACGGACGGGTTCTTGGCAAGCACCGACTGCGCGGAAGACGTGTTCTGGTCGGCATGGTCCGCGTCGGACGTGTCGGCGGACGTGATTTCGATGTCTTTGCCGAGCACGCCGCCAGCCGCGTTGATGTCTTTCTGCGCGAGCTTCATGGTGGCGATGTTGGCGGGGCCGAGGTACGCCATGGAACCGGTCAGCGGGAACAGGCCGGCCGCCATGAACGTATCGGATTTCGCGCTGCCGGACGAGCCGGACGCAGCCGAATCGGCCGTGCCGGACGAGCCGCAGCCGGCGAGCAGCATCGTCATCGCCGCTGCGGCTGCGGTAATCGCAATAGTTGTTTTTCTAAAATCCTTCTTGGCAGTGAAAGCACGCATCGTAAGCTCCTCTCTTGTTGTGCGCGGCTACTGGCGGACGACGTCACTCGGTCGGCACGTCACCGGACTGGGTATGGTCGAAAACTGGCTTGTTGTCTTTGTTGAAGACATAGACGCCGATGTTGGCGGAACTTGGATCGTTGTTCTTGTTGAACGCGCCGATGCCGGTCTGGCCCTGGTACTGAATCTCCTTGCCGTCCTTCAGCAGAGCAACGCAGGCCTTGTAGGAATCGCACTTCTCGCCCTTGGTGGATCCGGAGACGGCCGCCATATTGGCCTGGATGGTCTTGCCATCGGCACTACCGCCCTTCTGTGCGGCGAGCGCGGCGAGGATGATGCCATCGTAGGTTTCAGCGCCGTAGGTGGTGGTGTTCTTCAGGTCGACACCGGTGGACTTGAGGCGCTTGACGAAGTCGTCAGACGGGTTGACGCCAGGGATGGTGCCCTTCGAGCCCTTGAGCAGGCCCGCGTCGAGCTCGCTGGAGTAGTCGGAGGTGTTGCCGTCGACGAAGTACAGCTTGTGCATGTCCACTCCCGCGGAGGCGAGCGCCTTCAGCAGCGGCTTGGTCTGGTCGAAGGCGATGACGAGCGTCGCGTCCGGATTGGATGCCTTGATTGCGGTTGCAATTGAGGAGAAGTTCGTTTCGGTCGGGTCGAAGGTATCCTTTTCTCCATAGACGATATTGACGCCGGCCTCGGATGCGGTTTTTGCGATGGTGTCGCGCAGGCCGGTGCCGTATTCGTCGTTGAAGACCGCGATGGCGAGCTTCTGCACGCCGTCCTGGGCGATCAGGTTGCCCATGACCGCGCCCTGCACGGTGTCGGGGGCGACGGTGCGGAAGAAGTAGTCGCTAAGGCCGGAGAAGCCGGCCGAGGTGGCGCCCATCGACAGCATCGGAATGTTTTGCGAGGTGATGGACTTGTAGGTGTTCTTGACCACGGAGCTGGAGGCCGGGCCGATGATGAACGACGGGTTCTTGCTGAGGACGGATTGGGCGGCGGAGGTGTTCTGGTCGGCGTGGTCCGCGTCGGAGGTGTCGGCGTCGACGGTGGTGATTTTGTTGCCGAGCACGCCACCAGCGTCGTTGATGTCTTTGACGGCAAGTTTTTCGGCGGCCAGTTCCGGCGGGGCCAGGTAGGCCAGTGAGCCGGTTTCCGGCCATAGGCCACCAAGCACGAACTTACTGGTTTTGGTGTCGGAGGTGCTTGCCGAACTGCTGGATGAACTGGACGAGTTGGATGAACCGCAGCCGGCGAGCGCCATGACTGCGGCGGCCACCATGGCGGTGGCTGTGATGGACAGTTTCCTCATGCCCTTCATGTTGATCTTCTTCATTTGAATCACCGTTTCCTCTCTTGGCTCCGCTGATTGCCGAACCCTTGGTGACGATTATCGAGATGTGTTGCTCGACCATCTTGAATCGCACTATAAGTGCCGAGGAAACCGAATGTGTATGCGTGAAGTTAACCGAAGGTGAAGCCCGAAAACTGTTGGAAACACAAGGTTTTGAGCTTGTTGTCAGGCATGCCGAAGCCGCTGTCGGGCAGTGTCCCAACAGCGGTAATCGGAATTGAGGATTTTGAATCATAGGGGGAAATCGCGGAACGCGTGCGGAGACCGCCGTCCGAGCCCGAAGGCGTACGAACGTACGTCGGGCGGCAAGGAAAGGCGGCATACGCTCCGTTCCGCGATTTCCTGGGTCCTACCTTCCTTCCTCTTGAACCTCTTCTTCCAGGTTGCCCAGGTAGAGGGAGACGACTTTCGGATCGTTCATCAGGTCGCGGCCCTTGCCGGAGTAAGCGTTGCGGCCTTGGTCGAGGACGTAGCCGCGGTCGCAGATCTGCAGGCAACGGCGGGCGTTCTGTTCGACGATGACCACGGATACGCCGGCTTTGTTGACTTGGCGCACGCGGATGAAGGTCTCGTCCTGGAGCATTGGGGACAGGCCTGCGGAGGGCTCGTCGAGCAGGAGGACGGATGGTTTCATCATGAGGGCTCGGGCCATGGCCACCATCTGACGTTCGCCGCCGGAAAGCTGGCCGGCGAGCTGGTTCTTGCGCTGGCCGAGTTTGGGGAAGATGGAGCACACGTAGTCGAAGCGTTCGTTGAACAGTTTCGGTGCTTGGAACGCGCCCATGTGCAGGTTTTCCGCGATGGTCAGGCTGGGGAAGACGTTTTCGGTCTGCGGCACGAAGCCGACGCCACGGGAGACGAGTTTGTCGGCGCGCAGGTTGGTGATGTCCTCGCCTTTCAGCAGCAGCTTGCCGGAGTGGATGTGCACCAGGCCGAACAATGATTTGAGCAGGGTGGATTTGCCTGCGCCGTTCGGGCCGATGATGCCGACGATCTCGCCTTCATGCAGGGTCAGGGATGCGCCGTTCAGGATGTTCACGCCGGGAATGTATCCGGCCACCAAATCGACCGCGTCGAGCAACGGTTCGCCTTCGGGCTCGCCCATGTGGATCTGCGCGCGGGTCAGCGGCTCGTCGGCCACGCTTGCGATGTCGCTCATTTCAGGCCTCCTTCAGGTCTTCCAGCACGGAATCGTCGCCCAGGTCCACGTTCGCGTGGGCGCCCAGGTATGCGTCGATCACGGCCGGATCGTTCATCACGCTCTTCGGTTGGCCTTCGGCCACGATCTTGCCTTCCGCCATCACGGTGACCCAGTCGGCGATGTGTCTCACCATGTTGATGTCGTGTTCGACGAACAGCACTGTGGTGCCTTCCTCGCGCAACGCCATGATGTGGTCGAGCAGCGACTGTTTCAGCGCGGGGTTCACGCCGGCCATCGGCTCGTCCAGCATGACCAGTTTCGGGTCGGACATCAGCGCTCGTGCCATTTCCAGCAGCTTGCGTTGGCCGCCGGAAAGCGCGCCGGCGTAATCGTCCTTCTTTTTGATCAGCAGGAAGCGTTCCAGCAGCGCCTCGGCTTTTTCGATGTTCGCCTGCTCCTGCTTCCTCCACATGCCGGGGAACAGCGCGCGGAACATGCCTTCGCCCGGCTGCACGGGGGCACCGAGGAGCATGTTGTCGAGCACGGTCAGACGGCTCATCACCTTGGTCAGCTGGAAGGTGCGGACCATGCCCATGCGCGCCACTTTTTCGGGCTGCACGTGGGCCATGTCCTTGCCGTCGAACTGCCAGGTGCCGGTGTTCGGCGTATCGAAGCCGGTCATCAGGTTGAAGAACGTGGTTTTGCCGGCGCCGTTCGGTCCGATCAGCGCGGTGATGCCGTGCCGTTCGATTTCGAAGTGGCTCACGTCCACGGCGGTCATGCCGCCGAATTTGCGGGTCACGTTGTCGGCCACGAGAATCGGGTCGGGCTTGTGCACGCCCGGCTTGTTTTCGACGAATTTCAGATCGTCGGTGACTTTGTCGCGATAGGCGGTGGAGATGAGGGTCTCGCCTTCCGGAGCTTTGGTGGCCCATTTGGTGAGGTCCTGGAATGGTACGCCGGGCTGCACGCCGGATACGGGTTGCACGCCGGTTGCGGGTTGCGTGGCCGGCTGCACGCCAGTGGTCGGAGAATTCGTTGTATCAGGCATGGAAAGCCAACTCCTTTCGGTCGCCCAACAGACCTTGTGGTCTGAAGATCACCAGGCACATCAGCGCGACGCCGACGATCACCCAGCCGAGGGCTTCGATCTGGTTGGAAGAGATGAGGGTTTCGGGAACGGTGTTGCGCATGACCTCCTTGACGAAGGTGAGCAGCACCCACAGCACGCAGGAGCCAAGCACCGGGCCGAGAATCGTGGCCGCGCCGCCCAGCAGCAGAATCGTCCACACGTAGAAGGTGACGGTGCGGCCGAGCGAATCGGGCTGTACGGAACGCGGCAGGACGAAGATGATGCCGGCGATCGCGCCGAACAGGCCGCCCAGAATCAGCGATTCCATCTTGTATCGCGTCACCGGCTTGCCGAGCGAACGGATCGCGTTCTCGTCCTCGCGGATGCCTTTGAGCATGCGGCCCCACGGCGAGTGGAACCAGCGCCAGCACAGCAGCGCCGCGATCACCACCAAAACCCATGCCACGATGCGCAGCCACCAGGAGTTGGCGATGTTGTTGCTGTACGTCCACAGCAGGAACGTGGTCGAACCGTCCGGCAGCGGCGAAAGCGATTCGAATTTCTCGGTGAAGTCCTGCGGTGAGATGCCCGCGGAACCGCCGGTGAAGTTCGTCATGGCCGTCGATCTGCCGATGATGCGGATGATTTCCGCGGCGGCCAATGTGACCATGGCCAGATAGTCGGGTCCGAGCTTCAGCGTCGGAATGCCCAGCAGCAGCGCGTAGATGACCGCGAGCGCGAGCGCCGCGCATACGGAGGCGAACAGGTTGCAGCCCATCGACTGCGTGATGGCGAATCCGTAAGCGCCGAGGAGCATGAAACCGGCCTGGCCCATGTTCATAAGGCCCGTCATGCCGAAGTGAATGTTCAAACCGATGGCGGCGAGTACGTACGCCGCTGTGGTCGGGGCGATCAGCTCGCCCGCCGCGTTGGAGATGATTGTCATGATGTCCATGGATCAGCCCACCCTTTGCTGCTTGCCGAAGATGCCCTGCGGGCGCACCAGCAGAACGATGATGAGGATTGCCAGCGCGCTGGCGTAACGCATATCGTTGGGGATGACGAGCGAGCTCATGTCCGCCACGATGCCGATGACCAGCGAGCCGATCAACGCGCCATTGGCGGTGCCGAGGCCGCCGAGCGTCACCGCGGCGAACATCAGCAGGATCAGGGTCGCGCCGGTGTTCCAGGAGATGCCGTTCAGGTAGACGCCGAGCAGCACGCCGGACAGGGCTGCCATCGCGCACGAGAGGATCCAGACCACGCGGACCACCTGATCCACGTTGATACCGGATGCTGCGGCGAGCGCCGCGTTGTCGGACACGGCTCGTGTGGCGCGGCCGAGTCGCGTCTTGTAGAGGAACAGGGTGACGCCGACGATCACGCAGATGGCGATGAGCGCGGAGACCAGCGTCGGCATGTCGGTGGTGATCGGTCCGAGCTGGAAGCTGTCCGGCACCGATTTGACGATGCCTTTGATGTCGCCACCGAAGAAGAACTGGAACGTGTACTGCAACGCCATGGACAGGCCGATGGTGACGATCATCTGCTGCATGGTGCCGACGTGGCGTCTGCGTAGCGGCCCCCAGACGATTTCGTTTTGGATGAAGCCGGTCAGCGCGCCGATGACGATGGCGAAGATGGCGGAGGCGATGAGCGGCATGTGCAGCATCTGCGTGCCGACGTATGCCATGAGGCCGCCGAGCGTCACCTGTTCGCCGTGTGAGAACGACTGCAGGCCGGTGGTGCCGTAGACGAGGTTCATGCCGACGGACATGAGGCCCAGCATCAGGCCGAAGATAATGCCGGAATACAGTTGCTGCCAGATGCGTTTGCCGACATTGGAGCCGTCTTTTTTGACTGGCGATTGCGTGGCCGCCGTCGATCCGGATGTACCGGTCGCGCCTTTCGTGCCGTTTGCCGAGCCGGACGATCCAGATGTGCCGGACGTGCCGCTGCCGGTGGAATCGCCAGCTTGGTCGAAACGGACGACTCCGCGCTGCTTGTCGAAGCTGGCTTTCCTGATCGTCACCGTTGCGCTGCTTGCCTTCAGACCGTGCTCTTTCGCAACGGATGCGTCGATGGTGACGGTGTAATCGCCATCATCGGCAACGGAAAACGCCCACTTGCCGTCGGCAGCGGTTTTGGTTTCCGCCGTTGCCTTGCCGGACAGCGTGATGGTGACGTCGGCGATCGGCTTCTTGTCGGCGTCCTGCAGGATGCCGTTGACGCAGCCGTTGCTGGCGGTCGGATTGCATTCATCGACGGCCTGCGCGCCGGAATCGGCTGCGGACGCGATGGCGGGAGGGAATACGAAAAGCATCGAGAGAACGGCGACAATCGAACAGAGTATGACGATTCCCGGTCGACGATGCCGTGTGAGATACGTTACGGCTGTCATAGGTTTTTCCTCTCTTGTTGTTTTCACAACGTAGGAGAGGAAACAGCTCGCGCGGTTGCGCTCAGATTTCCTGAACGTTACCCGATGACCGCCCGTGTAACGTGAAAATTACGCGCGGCCGAGCCGGTGACAGCTATGCGTGGCCGCCCAGCATGGCGATGCCGAATCCGAGCGCCACGCAGGCGAGCGGCACCGCGACCGTGGCAGCGCCATAGCCCAGGGCCATGGCGAAACGGCGTTTGCGAATCAGCGACAGCACCTCGTTGATCGCCGACGAGAATGTTGAGAATCCGCCGAGGAACCCCACAACGAACGTCATTACCGTGCCCATATCAACCGACTGCGCATAGTACGACATCATGGCGATGCCGGCGCACAGGGAGGCGACGCCGTTGATGACGAGCGTGGCCAGGGGGAAGCTGTGGTTGCCGTCACGGTTCCAGCTGCGTTGGATCGACACGTCAAGCACATAACGGGCCATGGCGCCGATGCCGCCGAACAGGCAGATCATCCAGGTCATCAGCGCACCTCCCCTGTGGTCGGGTCGGCGACGAGCGGGATTTCCGCGGTGACCGGCTTGGGTTCGAAGCTGGGCAGAGGTGCGACGGGTTGCGATGACTGCGGCTGCGATTCGATTTTCGGCACCTGCCCGGTCTGCGCGACCTGCTGGGCGACCTGGGCCGCCTGCTGTGCCGCCTGCGCGGCCTCCAACGCGGCCTGCGCGGCCGAATGCGCCGCATCCGCCACCTTCACGTGGCGCACGCCCTGCGCGTCCGGCACGTTGTTCTGCACATTTTGCGCGGCCGGCACGTCCGATTCGCCCGAATCGGCCATGGGGACCGTCTGCGTAACACTCTGCGTAGCCGATACTGCAGTGTCGGTCATCTGGACGTCCTGCACGATGCCGTACGCGTCCGAATCGCCCGAATCGGACATTGAGGATACGGAAGCCGTGGAGGCATCGGCGATCGCGTTACGGACCCGCTTGCGTGTGCCGCGCGCCAGCAACGCCTGCATCAGCGCCACGCCAACCGCGGCCGCGATCAGACCGCCAGCGAAACTTCCCGCAAGATAGCCGAGCGCGCTGCCGAAACGCTGCTCGCGCATGCCTTCCATGGTTTCCAACATCACGCCGGACATCGTCGACAGTCCGCCAAGCAAACCAAGCCCGACGCCACGGCTGACGACCTGCCGCACCCTGCGGCGCAGCCACGACGCGGTCGCCATGTATTCGGTCAGCATCGCAAACAGGAAGCAGGCGAGCATATTCGACACGAACGTGCCCACCACGAACGGCGAACCGTTCACCGACGGCAGCAGCAGGTCCGTGGCACGACGGAACCCGACGCCGACGAAGCCGCCGACGAACACCACGAGATACATCAGACCATCGGCAAGAGGGTTGAATCGCGCCTGCATGCGTTTCATCGGCGCGAGCGGAATCTGCGGCGGATGCTTGGATGCGGCGGCACCGGACGGGCGCACATCCGCGCGCGCCACTTCGGCGACGTCGATCGACTGTGTGGCGGGATTCGGCTCATCACCCGCGTTTGGCGAGTCTGCCGCCCGTTGTTCTTGCGATTCCATCACGTTCCCCTTGTACTTGGCTTTCCGCGGACAGCGTCGTTCCGCCCCAGCCATACGGCAACGAGCTGGCCGCAGGTGCCGTCTTCCTAACCTTGTACGAGTCTACACGTGCGTTGCAACCAAACATCGAACATGTCCGATTCGGTGGATAACTGTGGATAACTTCGGGTGGCCCTAGACGTCTACGAATGGTTATGGAAGACGGTACGGCCGCGTCAGACGGATACGTCGCACAGCCGCCGCATCGCATGCCGTGCGTCGCTTTCGTCCTCGCCGCTGAACAGCACGACCAGATAGTCGCCGGCACGCAGCCGCGTATCGCCATGCGGCACGATCTGCCGTTCGCCGCGACGCAGGCCAATCACCAGACAGCCGTACGGCCAGCGCACGTCACGCATCAGCTTGCCGTCCGCGGTCGCGCCCATTTCCACAGGCAGTTCCATGATGCCGTTGTCGATGCGATTGGCGATTGCCGTCGTGCCTCCTTGCGCGCGCATGTACCGTTCCAGCAGCTCGCCGTAGATCGGTTTCGTACGCAGCAGGTCGGAGACGAGCAGTGCGATGAACGCGACGGCGGCGACCGGCAGCATGTGCGTCAATGTGCCGGACATTTCCACGGCCAGCAGAATCGACGTGATCGGTGTTTTCACGGACGCGGCCAGCGTGCCCGTCATCACGCATACCGAGAAAATCGCCACGGAATCGGACGGCAGGTTGCCGAACTGGTGCAACGTCTCGCCGCAGATACCGCCGGCGAGTGAGCCAACCGCGAGAATCGGCATGAAAATGCCGCCGGGAGCGCCTGAACCGAAGCTGGTGGAGGTGAACAGCACTTTCGCCACGAACAGCACGCACAGCATGCCCAAGCCGACGCGCGCATGCTCGGCCATGGCGATCAGGTTCGAGCCGCCGCCGAGCACGTCAGGCAGCCAAATGCCGATTGGCAGCGCGAGTGCGATCGCGATCAAAGGGCGGCTCCATGCGGGAAGCTTGCCGTACAGCGTTTGGAAGCCGAGCAGCGAACGGTTCATCAGCGAACCAACCAAACCGGCCACCAATCCCAGCGGAATCAGCCACCCGTATTCGCCGAGCGGCAGTTGGCCGATGGTGCCGAAGTCAAGCACCGGACGCAGGCCGAAACAGTATTTCGATACGAAATCGGCGGTCAGGGACGCGGCGGTGGCGCCCATCAGAATCGCGGGTGAAAAACTGCGATGCACCCCTTCCAAAGCGAACATCATGCCGGACAGCGGTGCGCTGAACGCGGCGGACAGGCCGGCCGCGGCACCGGCGGTGACCAGATAATGCTCCTGCACGTCCTCACGTTTCTTGCCGCGCAGCCGGTGCGATAGGAACTGCGCGCCCGATGCGCCGATTTGGATGGACGGTCCTTCGCGGCCGAGCGAGAGGCCGAAGAGCGATCCGAGCAGGCCTCCGATGAAGCGAACCGGCAGAATCGTCTGCCATCGCATTTTCAGGCCGCAGATCACCACGCCGTTGGTTTGCGGAATGCCGCTGCCGCCGGCCATCGGCTCTTTTTTGACCATCCATGCGATGGCGAGCGCGGCTGCGATTGCGGCGACCGCCCACGGTGCGACCAGCCACGGGGCTTCGCGGATGCGCACGTAGATCCAGCGCGCAGCGTCGGTGCCGTATTCGATGCCGAGACGGTAGAGGACGACGAGGAAGCCGGAAATCAGGCCGACGAGAATGCCGGCAGCGGCCATCTTCCATTTCAGGTGGTCGAATCGCGGGACCAGTTTGCTGAACCTGTCAAACCTGTCGAACCTGTCGTTAGGCGGCATTGCAATCATCGCACTCCCCTTTTCCGTTCCTCCGCCGCGCACCCCGTCGGTGTGTATGCGGTGTGCGTCATACGCGCACGCCATCGCACGCACCATACGCAAAGTGCCGGCAGGCACAGGCCCACCGGCACTTGTCATTGACGTTCGTTACCGACGTTCATATCGACGAATCAGCCGAATCAGCTTCAGTCGATCAGCGAGTTGATCTGGATGATGTGGTCGCGCTGCGGGCCGGTGCCGATCACGGAAATGCGGCAGCCGGACAGTTCCTCAAGACGCTTGACGTAATCCTGGCAGGTCTTCGGCAGATCGTTAAAGTCATGGACCTGGGAAATGTCCTCGTCCCAGCCCGGCATGGACTCGTAAATCGGCTTCGCGGCGGCGAACTCGGCCTGGTCGGTCGGCATATCGTCGCGACGCTCGCCGTTGACGTCGTACGCCACGCACAGCGGGATTTCCTTGAGGCCGGTGAGCACGTCGAGCTTGGTGAGCACGATGTCGGTCAGGCCGTTGACCTGGGCCGCGTAACGGTTGACGACCGCGTCGAACCAACCGCAGCGACGCGGGCGACCGGTGGTCACGCCGTACTCGTGGCCTTGGGCGCGCAGCCATTCGCCGTCCTCGCCGAACAGTTCGGTCGGGAACGGGCCTTCGCCCACGCGGGTCACATACGCCTTGGAGACGCCGATCACGCGGGTGATCTTGGTCGGGCCAACGCCGGTGCCGGTGCAGGCGCCGCCGGCGGTCGGGTTGGAGGAAGTCACGAACGGGTAGGTGCCGTGGTCCACGTCGAGCATGGTGGCCTGGCCGCCTTCGAACAGCACGGTCTTGCTCTCGTCGAGCGCCTTGTTGAGCACCAGGGAGGTGTTGGCAACGTACGGCTTCAGGCGTTCGCCGAGCTTGAGCAGCTCGTCGGTGGTCTCGTCCACGTCGATCGGGCGACGGTTGTACAGCTTGACGAGCATCTGGTTCTTCTGATGCAGACTGGCCTCGACCTTGTCATGCAGGTGTTCCGCGTTGAACAGGTCGTGCACGCGGATGCCCACGCGGTTGATCTTGTCGGCGTATGCCGGGCCGATGCCACGGCCGGTGGTGCCGATCTTGTGCTTGCCGAGGAAGCGTTCGGTCACCTTGTCGAGCACGCGGTGATACGGGGCGATGATGTGCGCGCTTTCGCTCACCAGCAGTCGGGAGCAGTCCACGCCACGGCTTTCAAGTCCGTCGATCTCCTGGAACAGCACTTCCGGATCGACGACGACGCCGTTGCCGATGACGGGGGTGGTGTTGGGGCTGATGATGCCGGACGGCAGCAGGTGCAGTGCGTACGATTCGTCGCCAACCACCACAGTATGGCCAGCGTTATTGCCGCCGTTGAAGCGGGCAACATAGTCGACCTTCGTGCCGATCAGGTCGGTCGCCTTGCCCTTGCCTTCGTCTCCCCACTGGGCACCGATCAAAACAATTCCAGGCATGTTGTTGCACCTCCGCGCGTATGCGATTTCGCCTCAAAGCCTTACCCAAGGCCTTACAAAGACTACCCTGCGCCCTCTACCGGATATCTGCCGGATATGCACCGATCGGCCGTTGAAACTAGTCAGTTCCATCGTTTTCGTCTCATACAACGCGACACACCCACCGTGCCGCACACGCCGCATGCATTACACGGCGCGTGCGGCACCACACTACTTCAACGCCTTGCCCGCGCTGCCAAGCTGCCTGCAAGCCTCCACCACGCGTGCGGCCATGGCGCTTTCCGCTTCGCGCCCCCACGAACGCGGGTCGTACATCTTCTTGTTGCCCACCTCGCCATCGATTTTGAGCACCGAATCATAGTTGGAGAACATGTGACCGGCCACCGCACGGCTGAATGCGTACTGCGTATCGGTGTCGATGTTCATCTTCACCACGCCGTAGCTCACGGCCTGCGCGATCTCCTCCGGCGCGGAGCCGGAACCGCCGTGGAACACCAGGGCGAACGGCTTACCGGGAGCGACATCCAGCGAGTGCGCGGGGTCGGGCATTTCGCCGGCCTTAATCGCGAGCGCGACCGTGGTCTGGATTTCGTCGAGCAGTTCGGGGCGCAGTTTCACCACGCCCGGTTTGTATGCGCCATGCACGTTGCCGAAGGTGAAGGCAGCCATGTAGCGTCCGCGCTCGCCAAGGCCGAGTCGTTGCGCGACGGCGATGCCTTGCGCGGGCGTGGAATACAGTTTGTCGTTGATTTCGGCGCTGTGCCCGTCTTCTTCGCCGCCGACCGCGCCGATTTCGATTTCCAGCACGGTGTGCGCGGCTTGGGATTTGTCGAGCAGTTCTTCTGCGATGTCGAGGTTTTCACCCAGCGGCACTGTGGAACCGTCCCACATGTGTGACTGGAAGGTCGGTTCCTGACCGTGCTTCACCTGTTCGGCTTCATGGTCGAGCAGGGGGCGCACCCATTCGTCCAAATACTGTTTGGCGCAGTGGTCGGTGTGCAGGGCGATGGTGATGTTGGGGTATTTCGCCGCGACTTCGTGCGCGAAGGCTGCGAAGGCAAGCGAGCCGGTGACGCGGTCGTTGACGCGTTGCCCGGAGAAGTAGGCGGCGCCGCCTACGGAGACTTGGATGATGCCATCGGATTCCGCCTCGGCGAAACCCTGGAGTGCGGCGTTCAGGGTCTGCGTGCTGGTCACATTGATCGCGGGATAGGCGTAACCGCCGCGGCGTGCGGCGTCCAGCATTTGCGCATAACGTTCCGGCGTTGCAATAGTCATGCCTCCATTATCGCCCAACCCTATCCCACTTGTCATGTGACAACATTCGCCATCTTTCCTTTCCGTTTTCCCGACCATCCGCTCCATATCCAGGTCACCCGCCCCACTAAGGCCATATGCCGAGCGTTTTCGTCTCATATCCCGACACTTGCGGGACCGACCAATAAACATGGCGAAACCATTGCGATCGTTCCATCGGAAGTCATAGAATATCCACCGGATCGCGCGACGAAGAGCCCAACCGGTTATTCCCGCACGGGCATGCCGCCGCACGTAGATGTTGCGACCAATACCCGCGAGGAGGCTTGATGCACCAGGTTTTCGCCATCTTCCTTCGAGACGTGAAACGCATTCTGAAGAACCCCGTGGCACTCGTCGTCACCATGGGCGTGGCCATCATCCCGTCACTGTACGCATGGTGCAACATCCTCGCCAACTGGGACCCGTACGCGAACACGGGCAACATCCAAGTCGCCGTGGCGAACGAGGACAAGGGCACGACCTCCACGCTGGTCGGCCATCTCGACGCCGGCCAGCAGACCGTCAACCAGCTTAAGAAGAACCATCAGCTCGGCTGGCGGTTCGTTTCCAAACAGCAAGCCATCGAAGACGTGGAATCCGGCAAATACTATGCGGCAATCGTACTGCCGAAAGACTTCAGCTCCAGACTAATCGGCACCGTCACCGGTAAAGGCGACCGACCGTCGATCACGTACTACATCAACGAAAAGCTGAACGCGATCGCGCCGAAAATCACCGATACGGGTGCGACCACGATCGACGAGCAGATCAACACCACTTTCATTTCCAGCGTGGCCGACGCCGTGGCGAAGGAAGTGAAGGAGGCAGCGGGAGAAACCACCGGCAGCGTGGAAAGCGCGCAAAGCGACGTCATCAACGATCTGACCGACACCATCAACCAGCTCGAAACCGTCCAACAGCAGCTGCGCGGCACGCGTTCCACGCTCGACAAGGCCCTCACCACCATCGATTCGGCCAAACAGTCCAACATCGCGCTCGCCTCGGAAATCACCAACTCGCTTGACACCGTCGGCAAGGCGTCCGACTTGCTGAGCGAGACGCGCACACAAACCGAACGATTCTCGAACACGCTGGTCGGAGCGCTCGACAACGGCAGCACGCAACTGTCCGGTCTGCAGGTCAACGTGAGCAATGCCACCGGCACCGTGCTCAGCGGACTGAACACCACGCAGGACGCGCTCGACCAAGTGTCCAGCACCATGCATCACGTCAACACCACCACCGGCAATGTGCTCGACGGCGTGGAGAAGGCGTTGCAGGCCAGCCAGCTGGATCCGAACAGCCAAACGTATAAGGATCTTTCCGCGCAGCTCGCCGAAGCCCGCAAACAGCTGACGTTCCAGCAGCAGCGCATCGACGCCTTCGATCAGGACACCACGGCTGCGATCAACGCGGGGAAGAACACCGCGAACGGATTCAACGACGATGTCACCACGCTGGCGAAGAACGGCACGGCGTCGATGGCGAGCGCACGCACGACCATCACCGGCACGGTCATGCCGAATCTCAACACCGGGCTCGATACACTCAGCCTGGCCAATGGGTCGCTGTCCGGCACGCTTACCACGCTGCAAAGCACGCTGGAACATGGCAACGGGCTGCTCGACCAGTTGTCGCGCACCGTGGCCCAAACGAACACCACCATTGCTGGCACGCAGACGCAGCTCGCCAATCTCGCCAAACAGCTCAACACCACGCGCACCGATGTGGCCGCGTTGAGCAGTTCGGCGATGTTCCAGCAGCTTTCCCAAGCGCTCGGACTTGACGCGAGCGAGGTCGGCTCGTTCGTGGGCGAGCCGGTGCATTTGGACGAACAGGTCCTCTACCCGGTCAAAAACTATGGTTCCGCGGTCACGCCGTTCTACACGAATCTTGCGCTGTGGGTCGGCGGATTCGTGCTCGTCGCGATCTACAAGCTTGAAGTGGACCGCGATGAGAAGATCCGCATGTACACGCCACGCCAAGGCTATATGGGCCGTTGGCTGCTGTTCGTCACGGTCGGATTCCTGCAGGCGATCATCGCCACGATCGGCGATCTCGCGCTGGACATCCAATGCGAGCATCCGTTCCTGTTCATCCTCGCCGGCATTTTCGCCTCGTTCGTCTACGTGAACATCATTTACGCGCTCGCCGTGGCGTTCCGGCATATCGGCAAGGCCGTCGCCGTGATTTTGGTGATCATCCAGATACCAGGCGCCGCAGGCCTCTACCCCATCGAAATGATGCCGGAATTCTTCCGCCGTCTGAAACCGTTCCTACCGTTCACCTACGGCATCAACGCGATGCGCGGGCCGATCGGCGGCATGTATGCCAACCATTATTGGCTCGACATGCTCTCGCTGTTCTGGTACCTGCCTGCGGCATTGTTCATCGGTCTGGTGGTGCGCAAGCTGGCGTTGAACCTCAACCGCCTGTTCGACAACCGTCTGGCGGACACTGATCTGATGATCACCGAACATAACGAAGGCACGGTGGAACCGTTGCTGCTCACCGAGACCGCGCAGCAGATCGCCGAGGAGTTCCCCGAACTCGCCCGCAGACGGGCGATTCATTTCTTCCGCCTGTACCCGCGCCTGGTGCGTTGGGGATTCCTCGCGCTGGCGGTACTGCCGTTCGTGTTCCTGCTGTTGCTATTCATCACGCGTATGAAGCTCGCCATGCTGCTCGGTTGGATCATTTCGATCATCGCCATCGACACGTATCTCATCGTGGTGGAGTATCTGCGCGAACGGTATGCGAATTATCTGGGCGAGGAAGCGATGAGTGCGGAAGAGTTCCGCAGCGCGATTCTGCACGAGAACCTGCTGTTCCGGCCGGGCATGCATTACAAGCCGATGCATGCCATACGTACGAGGCTGTATGAGGCTGCGCATGGTGGTTCGGCCGGACATGCGCCTGAACATGCGGCTGAGTATGCGGCTGGAAACACGGACGGAAATGCTGGCAGGAGTCTGCGTGAGGAGGGGAACGAACAGTGAAAATGATCTGGGGCATCTTCAAGCGGGACATGTGCCACGCCACCCGCAACGTGATCGCCGTGATCGTCTCGATGGGCCTGGTGGTGGTGCCGGCGCTGTACGCCTGGTTCAACATCGCGGCCAGCTGGGACCCCTACGGCAACACCAAGGCATTGAAGGTCGCCGTGGCCAATAACGACAAGGGTTACAAGTCGGATCTCATACCGGTGCGCGTCAACGTGGGCGAAACCATCATCAGCACACTGCACGCCAACGACCAGCTGGACTGGCAGTTCGTGAAAAGCGACAAGGCAATCGACGGGGTGAAATCCGGCGAATACTATGCGGCGATCGTAATTCCGAAAGGTTTCAGCGCCGACATGATGACGCTGTTCTCCCCCGACATCAAACACGCGCAGCTCAAATACTATCTGAACGAGAAAATCAACCCGATCGCCCCGCATATCACCGATCAGGGCGCGACAACCGTGGTCAACACAATCGACAAAACCTTCGCCAAAACGATCGCGCAAGTCGGACTCGACCTGGCCTCAAGCATCCTACACTATTCGCAAAGCCCGCAAATGGCCGAATACATGCGCAACCTCAACGGCAATCTCACCACCATGGCGGATACGCTGAGCGGCGCATCGCAGCAGGTAACGTCGTATTCGCAGCTGCTCGGCTCGGCGAACGACATCGTGGATTCCACGGGCAAACTGCTCGCCTCGGCGACCAAGGCAGGCAAACAGGCCCAGAACGCGTTGAAGCAAGGCAAATCAGGTGCCACGTCGTTCACTTCGGCAGGTGCGAACGTCACCTCCTCAGTGAACACCGCGCTCGACCAGGTGTCAGGCGCGTTCGACCAAGTAGCTGCCAAGGTGAACAAGGCGTTCGACGCGATCGGCAAGGACTCAGACACCGCAGCCAGCCAGTTGACAACGTTGAGCGAACAAGTCTCCAGCAGCGAATCGCTGTACGACACGTACATCACAAGCCTCAACCACATGCACGAATCGGTGGAACAACTACCGGACAGTGATTCCGCGAAACAGGCGCCGCTGGAAGCCATCGACCGGGAGATCACGCTGCTGGAAGCCGCCAAAGACGATTCGCAGAAGCTCGCGCAGCAGCTGAAAGACGCTTCCACGCAGGTCACGCAGGATACCGCAGCCGCGGAACGCTCCCGCAAGGAGATCCTGAACCGCATCACCTCCGCGAAGCAGTCGATCAGCAATGTGCGCGACGATTACGCCACGAACGTCAAGCCGAAAATCGACGCGCTCGCCTCCACAGTCAGCACGCTGATCTCCCAAACCGACAGCATGATCACCCAGCTGAGCGGCACCGCCGACGATCTGGACGATGTGACGGGCGATGTGGGGACGAATGTGACGGCCATCCGTTCCACGCTCGGCGCGATCGCGAAGAAACTCGACTCGTCGGCAGCGACGGTGAAGGAGCTGATCACGAAGCTGGAGACGGGCGGGAACGCCGGTGACGGCAACAGCGATGGTGGCGACGGTGACAACGACGCCAGTTCGTCCGATTCGGGTGAATCGGACGAACTACGTGCACTGGCCACCGCCAACGCGTCCACACTGTCCACGCTGATTTCCGCGCCCGTCGCACTGCATCGCGTCTCAGTGTACCCGATCGCGAACTACGGTTCGGCCATGGCGCCGTTCTATACGATCCTGTCAATCTGGGTGGGTGCGATCATCCTGTGCGCCATGCTGAAAGTGACAATTTCGGACCGCGAGAAGGCGCATGTGCTGGGCTTGGGCGACACGCTGCCGCGCGTCGCCGGCCCGTCCGGCCCGGGGAACGCCTCACGTTGGGGACTGCGCCTCGACCACGAGTATTTCGGACGGTACGCGATCTTCGCACTGCTCGCGTTGCTGCAGGGCACATTGGTCTGCCTGGGTGACATGTATTTCCTTGGCGTGCAGGCGAATCATGCGCTGCAGTTCCTTGCCGTGGGGTGGCTTGCCGCGCTCGTGTTCTCGAATATCGTATATACGCTGACCGTGTCGTTCGGCGATATCGGCAAGGCCGTGGCCGTGGTGCTGCTGGTGATGCAGGTCGCCGGTTCGGGCGGTACGTTCCCCATCGAGACGCTGCCGAAGTTCTTCCAAATGCTCTATCCGTTCCTACCGTTCCCGCACGCCATCGATGCCATGCACGCCGCGATGGCCGGATCGTACGGCAATGAGTACCTGCTTGACATGGTGTATCTCGCCTTGTTCCTGATTCCTTCGCTGCTGCTGGGATTGGTGTTGCGCAAGCCGGTGATCCGGTTGAACAACTGGGTGAGCCGCAATCTGGAATCCACCAAGGTGATGTGACGAGGTGGATTTGAACGGGCTGGTTTAAGCCGGTTTAGATCGGTTTCGGCTGGTACACGTGGAGGCGCTGCCCGCCATCATCGACGACCTGAAAACCCAAAGCCACGAATTCGTCACCATCGACCAGCCGGCAAAAACCTAAGCTAGCGTGGATGCGTAGGGCATTGTCCTGCCCAGTCACTTCCCTTACGTACCGCTGCGCCATCCCGGCGCTCCTCTGCGCCGCCACTACCCCACATGTCGCCTCCTCACGCACCAACAAGTGTCCAATTCCCCCGAATCAGCCACCCACGCGTCATCAGGTCACCCCTGAGTGTCCGATTCGGGAGAAACGGACACTCAGGGGCACCGTGCAAACCACATGTTGATCAGAGAACCGGCAACCACCAGCACAACACCGATCCAGAACGGCATGTCCAGCGCCACGCCCAACAGAAGCGTGCTAGAAGCCGTGGAAAACAGCGGAGTCGCGTACGAACCAATCGCAAGCGTTTCCATACTGCCGTGCAACATGCCGTATCCCCAGCACGCGTAGCCGCCCGAAATCGAAGCGGCGCACGCAATCAGCGCGGCATATCCACCGATGCCGGGCGCCGTGTCCGGCAAACCGTCTCCCGAAACGAAATGGATGGTCCACAGTACAACGGCCACGCAACAGAAGAAAATCGTCGTGCCGTCGTAACCGCCGGACAACGACGGCGTAAAAGTCGCATAAATCGCCCAAATAAAGGCGCCAACAAACGCGAGCACATACGGTAGGGGGTTACTGGCGATATTGTGGACCGCTTCCTGCATATCAAGGCTTTCTCCGCCAACCGCCATCGCCACACCGATGGTTGCGATCACCGCGCCAGGAATCGCTTTGGCGACCGCACCACGTTTGTGCGATACCGCTGCGGTCATCAGCACCAACAGCGTCGGCCACAGGTAGTTGACAAGGCTGACTTCCACGGATTGCGCGTTCGTTGTGGCCAGACCGATCGACAGCGAGATCGACGCCTCGTATGCGATGAACATGAGTCCGCCTGCGATGAGGTACTTGCGTGGCGCTTCGCGGATTGGTTTCGGACGGCGCACGATGAGCAGGAGCATGCCGCCGACAGTGTAGATGAGCGCCGAACCGAGCGTGGCTCCGAACGATTCGGAGACCAGTCGCACGAGGCCGGCCATGAAGCCCCACAGGACGATTGCGAACAAGCCGATGAGTGTCGCCGCGTGTGATATGGCATGACCGAGTAGCGGATTGCAGGAGTTGCCGGTGGGGTGGTTTGCGCCGGAATCGGAGGGGGACTTCTGGTTCGTGTTCACGGGCTCCAGCCTACCCATCGCCCTCCACGAGTGTCCGATTCTGCAGAATCGGACACTCCTGCAACCTGCGATGTCGCGAACCCGATTACCCCCGGAACCGCGCCAACAGCAGAGTCAACCACCCCATCCGACGCTGCCACACCAGCCGTATCGGCAGCCAAGTCCATGCGTCCCGCATCCACACAGCCCACGCGTCCCGCATCCACACAGCCCACGCGTCCCGCACCCCCACAGCCCGCCGACGCGCGCACGTCGCCCATGACCAAATCATCCAACGTCACGCCGAACATGTCGCAAAGCATCAGCAGCTTGTCATAAACGTCGCGTTCCACGCCACCATCTTTCGGTTGCATTGCGATTCGCAACCAAATGTTGCGACGCAACCGACAGTTGCGCGGCGCGAAGTTGACTTCACGGGTCTTTTACGGCAATAGAAAAACCCTTGGAATTCCAACGATTCCAAGGGTTTTGAATGGAGCGGATGACGGGAGTCGAACCCGCCTTTAAAGCTTGGGAAGCTTTCGTTCTACCGATGAACTACATCCGCAAAGTTGTGCCTTTTGGGCACGAAACTTCAGTCTAGCACGCAACGGATGCGTATGCGGACACAGACCGACATGCGATACCAATTTTCCGCAATATCACGGAGACTCAACCACGCGGCCGCTGCGAATAGTCGCGAGAATATCTGCCAGCCGAGCCGCCCGAATCATGCGCGGATCCATACTGCGTTCCAAATTGCGGCCCACCGGCACCAGCCATCGCAGAACGTCCGCCTTGCCGAATATCCGCCGCCGCAACGCCGCTCGTGGCATAGCCACCGGCCAAATATCCGGACTGCACGCCCTGCTGACGCATCTCCTGCCCCATCTGCATCAACCGGGCAATGCGATCCGAGGTCGGCGGGTGCGTAGAAAACAGCTTGGAGAAACCTTCCGCCGAAAACGGATTGGCGATCATCATCGCAGCAACCGACTGCGTTCCCGCGGTCTTCTTCATCGGCATCGCGGCCGCGCCACCGGAAATCTTGTTCAACGCGGAAGCGAGCGCCTCCGGATCTTCCGTCAATTTTGAACCATCCTCGTCGGCATCGTATTCGCGCGTGCGGGAAATCGCCATCTGAATCAGCGACGCCGCAATCGGAGCGAGAATCGTGCTCAACAGCACACCCAGCAATCCAAGACCATTAGAAGACGAGTCATTGCGATCATCGCGCGAATTGCCACCACCGAAATACATGAGCGAATATCCGAGATACGAAATGACCGTCGCCATTGCGGACGCGATCGCAGACGTCAGAATATCGTGATTGTACACGTGCATAAGCTCGTGCCCGAGCACGCCGCGGATTTCACGTTCGTTGAGCATCTGCAGAATACCCTGCGTGCAGCAAACCGCCGCATGACGTTCATTGCGTCCTGTTGCGAACGCATTGGGACTCATGGTTGGGGCGATATAAATACGTGGCATAGGCTTGCCCGCCTTCGCCGACAGTTCGCGCACGATTTTGTACAGTACCGGCGCTTCCTGCTCGCTGACTTCCTGCGCATGCATGGATGCGATCGCGAGTTTGTCGGAAAACCAGTAGGATGCGAACGTTGAGCCAAGTCCGATGAGAATGTAGATACCAAGTGTGCGCTGACTGCCGCCGGTCGCCCACCAAATGAGCATGATGATGCCCCACATCAACGCGAATAACAGCGTTGTCTTCAAGCCATTGCAATGGCCGTGCACCTGCAGTTTGCCGTTCATGATCACCAGCGTAGAAACATCTGCTGGGATTTAGCTGGATGCATTCTGAAGAGTGGATTCGCGAATCGCTCTTACCCCTGCATCACGCCGGCATGCACGGAATCAAGCGTGCTTACCAAATCCGTCATCAGATCGCTCCGCCCGCATGCAGTCGACATCACCGTCAGCACGTAGTTGCCAACGGACGAAGTGACGATGCCACCGTCGTTAAGCGCGTAGAAATCACCCTCGCCGTTAATCCAGCCAGCTTTGGTATAGACGGTATTCGTATCGCCCAGCGCACTGTGGATGCTGGAATTCAGCGAATTCGTCATATCGCCGGACAACCATTGCAGTGCCTCGTCGGAAATCGCGGCGGCACCGGAGGTCTGATGGTCGAGCAACACTCCGTACCCGGCCGACCATAGTTTGGCCATATCACGCGCGGACGTATACACATATCCACGAGATCCGCCCATTCGCGTAGCTGCACCAGATTGCTGCGCCCAGGCGTTGAAGCTGTCGTGACCGTACTGCTCGTAGATTCGCGCGTACGCGTCGTTGTCGGACACCGTCAGCACTTGATCAATATCCCGTTTGAGTGTCGCCGTCTGTTCGTTGCCGGCTTGGTACACGGCATTGACATCGATCGCGCCGCTTGACGCGAGCGCCATCAGATACGGCGCTTTGATCGCGGAAGCCGAATAGATCTGCGAGTCGGCGTTATATGCCATCGCCCGTCCTGTCGTAACGTCAGACAGCACGAATGCGATGGTGTAGCCGTCGCTTTCGAAATTGCTGATTTGTGATTCTATGGCCAGCTGGGAATCGGTATCCAGCGTGAATCCCGTTGTGGAGATGGCCGCGCCGCCGTCGAGCGAGTCGATGCCTGCCAGAGCGATCTGCGTCGGATTCGCGGCGATGGCAGCGGCATCGTTTGCGGTATTGGATTTCACTTGTTTTTGCGATTGCGCGACTGACGATTGGCCGTCCGACCCCTGCGCGACCGTTCGCACGTCATATCGAAGTCCCGCGACTCCGACGCCGACGCCGACGCCAACCGTCGCGGACAATACGACGCCGATCACGGCTGACATACGGCGACGTCTGACATATACGCGCTCATTGCTCCACACAATATGTTTTCCACTGCCGTTTCTCATGCCACTTCCGTTTGATCCACGTTTGACCGGCATCTCGCTCCATGTGATCCTATCGTTGGTCGGTCAATGCCGACTTACATATTTCTGGGATTTCCATGGGCTGCTTCAGTAAGCGCACACTATCACCCGGTGTTCCCCAAAAGCGCGTCATGCGGAAGAAACACGGCGGGAACGCCTTGGATGTCCGATTCTGGCGAAACGGACATCCAAGGCCGCATAACAAAGCCCGCGCGTCCGATTCTGCAGAAACGGACAGATAGAGGGCAAAACAAATACCCTGAGTGTCCGATTCACCAGAAACGGACACTCAGGGCATCAAACCCAGGAACCAAACCCAAGGGCATCAGAACGTCAGAGCATGCAGAAACTCAGAAGCCCCACCAGTGAGAGAGGCGTCCCGAGCCTGGCTAGCAGACCTAAGACGCCCCAAACCGAACCAAACCTGAGCCCTGGTCCCAAGCAAACCCACACACAGCTCACGCATGCGCCAGCGCGCGCATCTGCTCCGGGTCGATGACCTTCTTGTGCTCGCGGCCTTCCTTCGCGCCTTCGGCACGTTCGAACGCATCGACCTTCTTCCAGCCGGCGAAGTCGATCGGCTTGACACCGCGGGAAGCCAGCAGACGGTCGATGGATTCCGGATCGCGGTCAGCGGCCACGCGACCGCCTTCGGCGGCCTTGGACAGGTCCTCCAGCATGTTGGTGACGATGAGCAGCGCGTCGGACTTGGTGGAGCCGATCAGGCCGACCGGACCACGCTTGGCCCAACCGGTGGCGTACAGACGCTCACGCACCTGCGCGCCCTCGCCGGAGGCCTCCGTGGTGATGCGGCCGTCGCCGTTCGCGTTGGCCAGGTGCGCGCGACGCTCGTCGTACGCGATGCCCGGCGCGGTGGCCGGCTTGTAGCCGATTGCGTGATACACGGCCTGCACCGGGTACTCTTCGAATTCGCCGGTGCGAGTCATCTTGCCGTCCGCGGAAGTCGTCGTCTTCTCCACGCGAATCGCCTTGACCTTGCCGTCCTCGCCCAGCACTTCGACCGGAGCGGAATTGAAGTGGATGTAGTACTTGCGATCCGCCGGGTTGCCTTCGAAATCGGTGTCGCCGTCGTCTTCCATGTCCTCGGCCATCTCGCGGATGGTGAACAGCTCCTCGACCATCTGACGGGTCAGCTTGTCCTTGCCGGCTTCCTCGATAGTGTCGTCGTCCAGATCGAAGTCGTCTTCGTTGATGATCAGCTGCACGCCCGGCAGCTTCTCCATTTCGCGCAGCTCCTGCACGGAGAACTTGGCCTGAGCCACGCCACGGCGGATGAACAGATGCAGAGTCTTGGCCTTGTTGGCCTTGATGCCTTCGTACACGTTGTCCGGAATGTCGGTGCGTTCCTTCAGGTCGTCGGCGTTGCGCATCAGCTCGCGCGCCACGTCCATGGCCACGTTGCCGCCGCCGATCACAGCGACTTCCTCGGCATCGAGCGGCCATTCGCGGGCGCCGGTCGGGTAACCGTCGTACCATTCCACGAACTTGGCGGCACCGTACACGCCGTCCAAGTCGGCGCCCGGCAGGCCGAGCGGCTTGTCTTCGACGGCACCAGTGGCGAACAGCACCGCGTCGTAACGTTCCAGCAGCTCGTCAAGCGTCACGTCCTTGCCGAATTCCACGTCGCAGTACAGGTGGATGTCCGGGTTGTCGAGCGTCTTCTCGAGAGCGGATGCGATGAATTTGATGGAAGGGTGGTCGGGGGCCACGCCGTAGCGCACCAGGCCGAACGGCACCGGCAGCTTTTCGAACAGGTCGATGCGGGCCTTGGTGCCCAGTCCCAGCTCTTCGCCGAGCTTGCCCAGCTGGCGCAGGAAAATATCGGAAGAGTAGACGCCTGCGGGGCCGGCGCCGATTACAGCAATACGAAGTTCGTTGGTTTCGCTCATATGTTCCAGCCTAATATATTCCCTGCATTTCCAACAGGGGGCATTACGATTCCGCCGTATTGCGGCTCTTCCATATTGCGGTCACGCGTGCGGCAGCGTGCGGTACACGTCCGACCGCACGTACACGGCGATGTCGGAAGACGTGACCCATGTTTTCCACGGCACGTGCTGGCTGGCGACGACGATTTGCCGGTAATCGCCCCTCTTCAATCCGAGCCGATGGAAGAAATATTGCGGAAAATCGGTGTCGCCGATAAGGAATTCCGGTGCGCCTTTGGCGGCACAGCTTGCGATTTCGCGGTTCATCTGCGCCCGCGACGGCACCTGGTTCGACACGAACGTGCGGCCCTCGTACGTGCAGTCCAGCAGATTGCGCGCGAAGTACGGATTTGCCGCGATCGCCGGCCAGCTGTAGCGGTGCGTGTCTTCCATGCGATTCGTGTGCGTGCCGTCGGGCCAGGTCGTGTCGGGAAGATACCGCCAGAACGACACCCAACGGTCGTGTTCGAGGTTGTTGTTGCGCACGAACGTGGCCAGCGCGCGACCGGCTGAATAGTCGTAGCGAATGTCGCATGCGATCGCGGCGGCGGTCCACACCAGACTTGGCAGCAGCGCAACGGCCAGCCGGGGCAGTGGCGCGCGGAAAACCAACAATCCGCACATTAATGCCGAACAGACCAGCTCAACCCCTTTCAACCCCCGTTCATATGGCACGCCCAGCTTCGCCGGAATCGACAGCAACAGCCACCACAGCGGCGGATGGCCTTCGTAATGCGGGCGGACGAGCAGCAGGTCTCGATAAGGGCAATCCCTTGCAATAAGCCACGATTGCGCCTCGTCGAACCACGGCTCGTGGAACGCCATCGTGACGATGACCACCGCAAGATACACGGCGAACACCACCACACGGTAATGCCGTTGCAGGCAGTCAGCAACCGTATTCATAGATAACCCCATCCTCCGCGCCCCACGCGTTGAATACCCCCCATCAGTAAGCCATAAGCATAATAACGCACATGCGACCACGGTACGGCACTGTGATGCGCCTCTCAAACATCCCACGGGGAACCTTCGGCAAACCTATGATGAACCTTCGGAAACCCGCCTGTCTCACCACCCCATCGCAGTCACGCTCTCGGCGTCCGATGCTTTCAGAATCGGACGCACGCGGCACGTACAATCGCAACTGGTTTTCGAAAAACCGCGGCGACGACAGACAAAACCGCAATCGCGGCAACGGCACACGGCGAGTACGATGACATCCGGCTTCCGCGCACAAGGACAAGCATGCAGAGACACGCACATAGAGATACGCGCCGGCAGATAACACGCAGCAGAAAGGCAACCATGCGCATTCACATCACGTATACCGGCGGCACCATCGGTATGGTCGAGTCACCGAACGGTCTGGTTCCGGGCGCCGATATGCGCGGCTGGCTGCGCCGGCTGATTGAGGACGCGCATCTGGACCCGAGCTTGTTCTCGTTCACCGAGCTGGACCCGCTGATCGATTCGTCGAACGCGACGCCCGACAATTGGCAGACGATGGCGGACGACCTGCGCGCGCACCGCGATGACGCCGACGCATTTGTGGTGTTGCACGGCACCGATACGATGAGCTATTCGAGCGCCGCGCTGTCTTACGCGCTGACCGGTTTCGGCAAGCCTGTGATTTTCACGGGGTCGCAGCATCCGCTCGGCAAAATCGAATCGGACGCCACCGCGAACGTCACGGGTGCGCTGAACGCCGCGATGAGCGGACGTTTTCATGGCGTCGGCCTGTTCTTCGGCCATCATCTGTTCGCCGGCAACCGTGTGAGCAAAACGTCAAGCTGGGCGTTCGAAGGGTTTTCGGCGCCGTCCACCGGCCCGCTGGCACGTACCGGCACGCCGTGGCATTGGTATGCGGGCGATTCGGCCGGCTCCGGTTGCGGTTGGGCGTCGCCGCTGCCCTACTCCCGTCACGATGTGGCCGTGATCGACATGGCTCCCGGCATTTCCGCCGCGCGATTGGCCGCGATGCTCGACCCTCGTCCGGAAGCGGTGCTGTTGCGCGCGTACGGCGTTGGCAATGTGCCGAGCGACGAGCCAGGACTGACCGACGTGATCGCCGACGTGCTGCATGACGGCGTGCCTGTCGTCATCGCATCGCAATGCCAGCAGGCGGAAGTGCTGCTCGGCCATTACGAGACGGGCGACGCGATCGCCCGCGCCGGTGCGATCGGATCGGGCGACATGACGCTGGAAGCCGCATACGCGAAGATCATGTTCCTGCTGTCGCAGGGCGTGGACGCGGCCGATTTCGGCACGTGGATGCGCCGGAACATCGCTGGCGAAATCTCGCCCAGCTCGATGTAGCACGGCGCAACGCGGTTCAGCCTCCGCACGGCTCGTCGCCGCAACCGGCGCTACTCGCGGTCGAGCAGGGCGGTGAGCGCCCACAGGATGCTGACCACGTCGATCGCTTCCTGCATGAACGCGCCGACGACCACCGGAATGAGGTTGAACGCGGCCGCGACCATGCCGATAATCGCCAATCCAAGGCCGACCAGCACCGCCTGCAGCATCACTTTCTTCGTGCGGCGGGCGATGGCGATGGCGCGCGGCACGGAGGCGATGTCGTCGTTCATAATGACCACCTGCGCCGATTCGGACGCGGCGGTGGACGTGCCGTCGGTCATGGCCATACCGATGTCCGCAACCGCCAGTACAGGGGCATCGTTCACGCCGTCGCCGACCATCATCGTCACCTGTCGGGTCATGGATTCGCCGACCACGCGCTGTACGACCTTGTCCCACGCCGGCTGGTTTTGGTGCGCGTCTTCCGTGGCGTTCTTGACGGCCGCGACCTTGCCTTCGGGGAAGAGTTCGGATTGCACGTCGTCGATGCCGACCTCGCCCGCGATGATGCGTGCGGAAGCCTCCTTGTCGCCGGTGAGCATGGACAGTTTCTTCACGCCGAGCCGGTGCAGTTTTTCAAGGGACGATTTCGCGTTTTCGCGCGGCACGTCACGCAGCACAATACGTGCGGCGAGCTTGCCGTCGATCGCCACGTACGCGGCCATTTCGTCCGGTTCGAGAGGTGCGAACAGCGAATTCACCTCCGGCTTCTTGGAAGCGCCGGCAGCGGTACCGGCCGCCGAATCGCCAACCGCGCTATCGGCCACAGCACCAGCCGCAGTACCGGCCGCCACCCCTGCGCCCAGCACATGCGTGAAGCCGGCCTCGTCGGCCGTCACGTACGCGAAACGACCCACGCGCACGGCATGCCCGTTCACCTCGCCGGACACACCCTTGCCCGACTGTTCCTCGATGTTCTTCACCACGGGGTAATCGCGTCCATGCCCCGGCAAATCGCGTTCGGCGCACAGCCGCTGCCCGTTCTCATAGCGCGCGTACAGTTCCTGCATGGCCTTCTGCCCGGCCGCCGCGATGCCCTTCGACAGAATATGCACCGAGTAGCCTTCCACCACGCCGGCCATCATCAGAATGTGGTTCTCGTCGTACGGCGAGCTGTTTTCGAACGGCTTCTCGACGCGCACGACCTGCGGCTGCTTGACGGTAAGCGTGCCGGTTTTGTCGAAGAAGATATGCGATACGCGGCCCAAGTTTTCCAGCACGTCCTGCGCTTTGATAAGAATGCCCGCCTTGGCAAGGCGACCGGTGCCGGCCACGTACGCGACGGGAGCGGCGATCAGCAGCGGGCAGGGCGTGGCCAAAACCAGCACCTGCGCGAATCGCAATGGCGTGCCTGCGACGGCCCACGCGATGCCGGCGATCGCCAGCGAAAGAATGGTGAACGGCACCGCCAGCACATCGGCGGTTTTGACGACGGTCGGGCGCGATTCCTGCGCCGACGACACCAGTTCGAGGATCTTCTGATACTGCGAATCCTGCGCCAATTGCGTGGCACGCATCGTCAGCGCGGTCGATCCGTTGACCGCACCCGACAGCACGCGCGCGCCCGCATACACTTCGCGCGGCACCGGCTCGCCGTTGATATTGCTCAGATCCAACGTGGCGACGCCCGACAGCAGTTCGCCGTCGACCGGCACCGTTTCGCCCGGCAGCACGAGGATCACGTCGCCAAGCTTGACCTGGTCGACCGGAACGGTTTCGAAATGCTCGCCGGCCGCGTCGTAAGGCTTGGTTTGGGTGGCGGACTTATTCGTTTCCGCAGCGTTAGGCACATCCACACTGGCGACCTTGCGAAAGCCGTCCGCCGTCATGTCGCCCTCAGCATCACCGGCAGTACCGTCGGCCCCGGCAGCCGCCGCACGTGCACCCACGCCCGGCAACGTCACCACGTGCGCGGTCCGCGGCGCCGCATCAACCAGCGCCGTCAGGTTGCCTTCCGCCTTCGACTGTGCGAATTCCTCAATCGCCTCGCCGGAGGAAATCATCAGCACCACGGCCCACGCAGCCCAGTATTCCTGCACCGCCACCGTCGACGCGATCGCAATAACCGCAAGCAAATCCACACCGACGTGACCGTGCCGCAAATCGTCAATCATGCCGATCACAGTCACCACAATCGTGTACACGACCAGCGCGATCACGATCCACTGCCCGACACCCGGATTGAACGGTCCGAAAGTCAGCGAGACGCCCGCAGCCTCCCACGGACGCCACGAACCCAGCAATGCCAACGGAATCGCGGCAATGATGGCGATCGGCAGCAGCGGAACTTCTTTGCAAATGGAAATGATTCTACGCATGAGAATCTCCTTACGCTCGTATCGGACGCCTTGTTAACCCATCGGCGCCCCGCCTGCGCGGACCATCGATACACGGCGTAAAAAGATATTTCCAGCATAACAGAGCATTGCGATTGCCGCGGTCGTTTGCGTGTGCTTCCGTTCGTCGCGCGCGTTCCGCGCATACGAAAAGGGCCGTGCGATTGCTCGCACAGCCCTTGTTTTCCGCCGTTTTTCGGCTTGTTCAGCGTTTTCCGCGATTATGCGGATTGCGGTTGCGACTTCGCCGTCAGCCTATCGGGTGGCAGCCACCCGTATCGCTGTCGGCATGAACGCCGCACACCGTACGTTGCCGTACGATGCCGCGTATCCGGCTTTACCACAGACCGAACGGATCGAACAGGCCACCGCCGTCGCCGTTGTTGCCGTTACCGCCATTCTGGCCGTTCTGGCTGCCGCCATTCTGGCCGTTGCCGTTATCGTCGTTGCCGTTGTTCTGCTGACGCTGTTCCTGCTTGTTGGAGGAGTTCGTCTTGGTCTCTTCCTGGTCGAGCGTCACTTCGAGATCCATGGTGTTGCCGCCGCGCACAACGGTCAGCTTCACCTTGTCTCCCATGGCGGAGGCGCGCACGTAACCGAGCAGCGAGTAGTTGTTGTTCACTGCCTTTCCGTTGAACGCCACGATGGAGTCGCCGGCCTTCACGCCGGCCTTGGACGCCGGGCCACCGTCGGTCACGGCCTGCACCTGGGCGCAGCCGCGGGTCACACCGTCCGCTTCCACCGAGGAGCTCTTGATGGTGATGCCAAGCACCACATGCTTCACGGAACCGTTGTCGATGATCTCGTTGGTCACGCGCTTGACGAGGTTCGACGGAATGGCGAAGCCGATGCCGATGGAACCTGCCGTGCCGGACGAGCTTGCGGTGGAGGCGATGGACGAGTTGATGCCGATCACCTGGCCGGCCGCATTAAAGGTCGGGCCGCCGGAGTTGCCCGGGTTGATGGCCGCGTCGATCTGTACGGCGTTGGTGACGATGGCGTTGTTGTCGTCATCGGTCACGGTCACCGGGCGGTTGAGCGCGGACACGATGCCAGTGGTGGCGGTGTCGTCGTAGCCGAGCGGATTGCCGATCGCCATGACGGCCTCGCCGACGGCGAGATTGTCGGAATCGGCGAATTCCGCGACTTTCAGATCGCTCGGCGGATTGTCGAGCTTGATCACGGCCAAATCGGTGGTGGTGTCGGTGCCGACCACCTTCGCGGAATAGACGGCGCCGCTGGCGAGCGTCACCTGAATCTGCTGCGCGCCGGAAATCACGTGGTTATTGGTGGCGATATAGCCCTTGTCGCTGATCACCACGCCGGAGCCCTTGGCTTCGCCGTCGCTGGTCGCCACGTCGATGGCCACCACGGAATCGGACACTTCCTTGGCCACCGCGTTCCAATCGACCGCCGTACCGGACTTCGCCTTGGCGGAACCGGAACCGGACGTATTGGACTTGACGTCGGACAGCGAGCTGGAGGTCGGCACATGCACCCAACCGTTGGTGATCGCGGTGAAGCCGACGCCGAGGCACAGCGCGCCGGACACCAGTGCGGCCACAACGGCGGTGACCACATGGCTGGTCATGCCGGACTTCTGCTTGGTGACGACCGGCGTCTGGTTCGGCTGGTTCGGGAAGCCCTGCCCCGGAGCGCCGAACGGATTGCGGTTGCCCGGTCCCGCAGGGGGCATGTTCGCGCCGTACTGCGGCTGCTGCTGATTGTTCTGCTGCGCGCCGTTCTGCGCGGACGAGCCGCCAAACGGATTGCCGAACGGATTGCCATTGTTCCGCTGATTGCCGGTCGTATACGGGTTGCCGAAAGCGCCGAAGAACGACGAACGGTTGTCCTGCGGCTGACCCTGCTGCTGCGCGCCGTACTGCGGTTGCTGGGCGGTCTGGCCGCTGGCATCGCCAGCCGGCGGCGTCGGCACCGGACCGTACGCGCCGTATTCGGGCGCCGGACGGTACTGTTCGGTCGGCGCATCCTGCGTCGCGTTGTTGATCACCGTGCGTTCACCGGCAGCGGAAGCATAATCCGGCGTATCGTCAGCGGTATTGCCTGCCGTGCCATCCGCCGCGTCCACGGTAGGAAGGGCGGTGGTGGGCTGCTCGCCCGCGTTCGGCGCTGCAATCGGTTCGGTAACGGAAGTCTGTGCTTCGTCGGCGACGTTCTCGCTCGGCGTCTGCGGCGCGGTCTGCTGCGCGTCATTCTGCGGCTGCGCGATGTTCTCGCTGTTGTCTTCAGCCATTGTTGCTCCTTATTCGTCTCGCGGCATTCAACATGGTCAGCAATCGTGCCGCTCGAACTGCTATCTAAGAGTAAAGATACCTGCTCTGGAAGTTTCCTGAATGTTTGTTGAAAGTAGCAATCGAATCGCTTGGCAGTTTGCTCCATACGATGCCACCGTCGACCGCCGATGGCGCCACCGCGGCAATCGGCGCTATCGCATACAGTTGAGAGCATGACAAGCTTGAACGAACCACAGACCGGCGCGGCGGCGCACGAGACCTCAGCGGCCAACGCGGCAGCCGGCGCAACGCACGACGCAGCAGGCAACACGACCAGCGCGGCATCGACCGAAAACCTTATTGAGCATCCCCGCGGCGCGGAACCCGGCAAGCCCGGCCGCCGCGACGCGTTCTACTTCGAGCAGAAAACCCGCCTGCCAGATGCGGCCGACGGCAAGGGGCGCGGCGGCGCGCGCTACGGCCGCACCGGCATCATCCACACCCCCCACGGCGACATCCACACCCCGGCGTTCGTGCCGGTGGCCACGCAGGCCGCGATGAAGGCCGTGCTGCCCGAAACCATGAAGGATCTTGGCGCGCAATGCCTGCTGTCCAACGCGTTCCACCTGTACGAACGACCCGGCGAGCAGGTGCTCGACGAAGCCGGCGGACTCGCCAAATTCATGAACTGGAACGGCCCGACCTTCACCGATTCCGGCGGCTTCCAGGTGCTGTCGCTCGGCGCGGGCTTCAAGAAGACGCTCGCCATGGACGTCACCGGCATGAAATCGGACGACGTGATCGCGGAAGGCAAGGAGCGGCTCGCGTTCGTGGACGAGGACGGTGTAACGTTCAAGTCGCCGCTCAACGGCTCGCTGCACCGTTTCTCCGCCGAAATCTCCATGGGCATCCAGCACAAGATCGGCGCCGACATCATGTTCGCCTTCGACGAGCTGACCACGCTGATGAACACCCGCGGATACCAGGAACGCTCCGTGGAACGCACCTACCGTTGGGCGCAACGCTGCGTAGCCGAGCACAAGCGGCTCACCGAAGAGCGTCTTGGCAAGCCGTATCAGGCGCTGTATGGCGTGGTGCAGGGCGCGAATTACGAGGATCTGCGCCGGCATGCGGCCGAGCAGATCGCCTCGCTCGATTTCGATGGCGTCGGCATCGGCGGTGCGATCGAAAAGCGCATCATCGGCGACACGTGCGCCTGGATCTGCGATGCGATGCCGGAAAGCCGCCCGCGCCATGTGCTCGGCATCGCCGCGGTGGACGACATCTTCGCCTGCGTGGAGAACGGCGGCGACACCTTCGACTGCGTGGCCCCCGCGCGTTGCGGCCGCAATGGTGCGATCTTCACGCGCCACGGCCGCTACAACATCAAGCGCGCACAGTTCAAGCACGATTTCGGTCCGCTTGAGGAGGACTGCGACTGCTACACCTGCACGCACTATTCGCGCGCATACGTGGACCACGCGCTGCGCGCCCGCGAATTCAACGGTTTCACGCTGGCGACGATCCACAACGAGCACTTCTTCGTGAAGCTGCTCGACGATATCCGAGCATCGATCGACGGCGGCTATTTCAACGAATTCCGCGACGAGACACTCGCCAAGTTCTACGAGAACGGTTCGAAGGGCTGAGTGTGAACCAACGCGACGCCGCCGCTGATTCATCAGACGTTCCTTCCAGCTCGTACCCATAAACCATGCATAGACCATGCCAGCCCCACGTGCGGACCGCGCGTCCCGTGCACCTCACGCATACCCCACGGATGTCCGATTCGGGAGAATCGGACACGTAAAGCGCATTCCGCGCTGATGATCTCCGATAAATGGAAGGTGCTGATCCTGCGTGATCTGTTGGACGGCACCAAACGATTCAGCGAATTGCGCCGTTCGGTCGGCAGTGTGTCGCAGAAGGTGCTGACGGCGAATCTGCGTCAGATGGAGCGCGATGGATTGGTGCATCGCGAGGTGTATCCGGAAGTGCCGCCGCGCGTGGAGTATTCGCTGACGGAAACCGGGCGGACGCTGCAACCGATTATCGAGGCGATGAAGGACTGGGGCACGCAGTACAAGGCTGAACATGCCGCCTAATCCGGCCTCTTCACTCCCATTTGCCAATCGCGACACGCCGATTTGTTACTTAGGATGAAGCGGTGTAAATTTGTCGATTGTCTGCGAGCGTGGCGGAATGGTAGACGCGCTGTCTTCAGGTGGCAGTGAGTGTATGCTCGTGGGGGTTCAACTCCCCCCGCTCGCACGGGCCGAAAAGGGCTGGAATCCAACGATTCCAGCCCTTTTGCTTTATCCAAAACGTATGAAATGTGACAAAAAAGTACTAAAAATGCGCCGAAAGCCCAGCTATCTCAGCAGAAACAGACAAACGGACATCCAAACCCAAAACCAGCACCACAAATGTCCGATTCTCCAGAAAACACAATCCGAATAACCAATTCGGCAGAATCGAACACATAGCCACCCAAAACCACACTTCACGTGACCGGTTGGAAAAACAGATACGTAACGCATTGCAGACCAATCCCATGCGTCCGATTCTGAAGAAAAACGAAATTCGCCGTACGACTTTTCCGCGCACGCAATCGCAAGCATTTCCCGGTATTTCACTGTGAGCATAACCGCGGAATGAGCAGGACACGGAAGAGTTGGGTGAAGTGAAAGGTCAAGGTCAGGAGCCCGGGAGGGTTCCGGATGCGGCAACGAACCCGGTCGCCGATCTCGCTGGATGGTGACGCCGCAGCGATAATCGCACGGCCGGCTGCCAAGCCGCATTACTCCGCGCACAGAACGCGCATTTGCTTAAGGAGTACCGATTATGGCAATGTTTCCGGCTTTGATGAATGACACGATGTTCTCCGATCTGTTCGACGATCCGTTCTTCGAGGGTTGGCGCAACATGGACCGCGCAGCCGCATGCGATCCGAACATGTCCGCAGGCATGATGAGCACCGATGTGCGTGAGACCGACAAGGGCTACATGGTCGACATCGACATGCCTGGCTTCAAGAAGGACGACATTTCGCTGGACCTGCAGAACGGCTATCTGACCGTTTCCGCGCATCGCAACAGCTCGCACGAGGACAAGGACGACAACGGCCGCTGGCTGCGTCGCGAACGCTACGCCGGCTCTTGCTCTCGTAGCTTCTACGTTGGCGAGGACGTGAAGGATTCCGACATTCACGCCAGCTACAAGGACGGCACCCTGTGCCTGGAAATGCCGAAGCCCGAAGCGCAGCAGCAGGTTGAGACCAAGCATCAGATTGCGATTGAAGGCTGATTTTCCAGCTGCCGTACGTCATATTCGCACGTCGTAAGTCACGGTAATCGCTAAGCAAAGCGAAGCCGGACGCCCGTAAGTGGATGTCCGGCTTTTTTGTTTGTCCGCACGCCGCCGCCCGAAAAGCAACGCCCGTCACGGCACTTAACGCACCAAAAACACCATGATGAGAATCATCACGAATCCAACCAAATCGGTCGGTTCGAACACCGCGTCCGTCCATGCCACCGCGGAAATCGTGGCCATCACCGGTTCGCTGGTGCCGAGCATGGTGGCACGCATCGAACCGACGCGCACCACGCCGGCCATGTACAGCCAGAACGCGCCGAATGTGCCGCCGATCACGGTGAACGCCATCAGCCCCACACCCAGCCAATCCAACTGCGGCGCCGTAGCCCACGGCCGCACGAACGGCAGCAGCACAAGCCCGGAAATCAGAAATGCGATGCCGTTGACGGTGAAGTTGCCCCAACGTTCGATGAGCTTGACCGGAAGAAACACCATGGCCGCCGTGGACGCCGCGTTGATAGCGCCCCAAATCAGGCCGACCAACGGCAGTTTCAGCGTGGTGAAGTCGCCGCCGGTCGCAATCAGCACGGTTCCCGCGAAGGCGAGCGCCACGCCGATGCCTTCCCGTACGCCGGGCAGTCGCCGCCCGCGCAGGCATACGACCCCCAAGACGAACAGCAGGTTCAGGCTTTGCAGCACGGTCGCGGTGCCAGAGTTGGTCCAGTTGATCGATTCGAGGTAGGCGACCTGCACCAGCAGCACGCATATGATGGCGGTGGCCAGCAGCCGCGGATATGATTTGCGATCGCGTAGCGCGCCGGTAAGCAGTTTCGGCGTCATGATGGCCGAGCAGGTGAGGAAAAGCACGCCGGCTGCCAGTTCGCGCACGCATGCGATCCACAGCGGCGAGGCGTGGTACGTGCCCATGAGGATTTTGGAGACGGTGGCGTTGACGCCCCACAGCACGCCGCCGCACAGGGTCATCGCAATGCCGATAATCAGGTCTTTCGGCGTGCGTTCGAACGTTTTTTCCGCCACTGCGGCTCCTTCCCCTTCACTGTTCGCTCATCGCACACCGTACACGCCTGCAGTGGCAGCCGCTCACAGACTGTCCGCGGGCGCGCTGAGGAAGTCGAGAATCTTGTTCACATACGGTCCGACCACCGTGTTCGGCATGGAGAAGATCTCGTGCAACGACTTGCCGTACCGTATTTTTTCGATTGATCCGCCACCTTCGCGCACGCGTTCCACGAAATCGTCCTGCGGTCCGTTGAGCACCCAAATGTCGCGTCCGGCTTGGAACAGCAGCATCGGGGTTTCGATTGCGCCGCACATGTCCGGTTTGAGTATGGCGCGGGACAGCGCCATCGCCTGATGCGCCCATTCGAAGGTGGCCGCGTTGGTCTGGCATGCCACGTCGTCGACGCGCTGCTTGTGGAACCAGCGAACGCGCGCCTCGGACGCGCCCTTATGCTCGTCGAGATCGAGTTCGGGGGAAAAATCGGTGTGACCGAATACGCGCGCTTTGCCGAATCCCAAGCCGCACAACGCGCCTGTAGCGATGCGTGCGATCCATGTCGGCATGCCGACGACGGGGGCGATCATGGGCGCGGACAGCACAGCCTTGTCGAACAGGGCCGGATAGCGTTCCAGCACGGCCGCGCCGATGCCGCCGCCCATCGAATGGCAGTACAGGTTCAGTGGCTCGCCGCACGCGTATTCGCGGCCCACAGTGTCGGCGAAGGCTGCGAAATCGGCCACGTACCGGCGCCAATCGTCGATCCACACCAGGCTGGGATTGCTCACATCGTGTGCGGAATGGCCGTGCCCGCGATGCTCGAGGATGCATACGGAATAGCCGGCCAGCAGGAAATACCATGCCATCTCGCTGTATTTTCGCGCGAATTCGGTGAATCCGTGCGAAATGACGATCACACCGCGGAACACGCCCGAAGCGCCGTCCTCACGCAGCGCATCGAATTTGGCCGCGTCGTAACAGCAATAGTGCAACCGGCCGGGTTCGTCCAGTTTGGGCAGCGCGTCGCCGTTCCAGTCAACGGTGGCTGGATCCATCCATCCTTCCGTCATGCAGGCGTCCAGCGCGGGCAGCACCTTGCTTTCCATTTCGGCGTCGTAATTCGCCTCGTCGAGCAGCCTAAGAGTCATGCTTTCATCATACGAATCCCACATGAACAGCCTTCAGAGCCCCACGCTTCGGCTCCACGGATCGAACGCGCCTCCTCACTCGTGGACGCGCTCCCCCGTACAATGTCGGTATGAAAATCATGTCATTGTGTGTGGCATTCGTCATGCTCTGCACCATGCAGCCAGCCGAAACGATGACCCCTTCCAACGGGAAGGCTGCCATCTTCGCCGACGCGGCGAGAGGAACCGCATCCGCCATCATCGACTGCCCGCCGCCGCTTTACTGGCTGTGTGGAAAGTGAGCCATGCGATGAATCCCACGAAATCCGCAGCTCCCATACCAAAAATCCACCGTGTAGCGCTGGTCGACAACGATCCTCGCGCGTTGGAATCGCTGAGCCTTCTCATCGAAGCGAAGGTCCCCACGGCCTACGTGGTGTGGACGGCCACTTCCGGCGACGAAGCGATCGAACGTTGCCAGAGGAACGACGACAATCTCAACCTGCTTGTATTGGACATGTCCATGGAGGGCTTGCAGGGGCCGGCCATCTGCCATCAGATCCGTCTCATGGACAGGCATCTGCCGATTCTGGGCATCACCAGCTTCTCCATCAACAGCTACCGTAGCAGGCTGATGGAAGCCGGAGCGCAGGGACTGATCGGCAAGGAGGATTCCGATCAGCTGGCGAAGGCCATCGAGCGGCTCTGTGGAGGCAACGTTATGGAGGGATTCGAACCTCCCGCCCTGGCCAACGTGCGCATCAGACGCGAGGAGGAGACCTCACCGCGGCTCACCGTGCGCGAGGAGCAAATCATCTCCCTGTGCGCCGACGGCATGCTGGACAGGGAGATCGCCGAACGACTGGACATCTCCGAAAGCACCGTGCGCAAGCATATGCAGGGCATTCTCAAGAAGCTGAACTGCAAGACGGCACGCCAGGCAGTGGCATTGTGGGTGAGATCGCATGCACGCTGAACCCACAAAACCCAGACCCGTAAGCGCCTTCCGCTCCTGGCACAACCATATGCGTGCCGACCATCCGAAACTCTGGCATCCGATCCGCATAACCATCGTGGTCATCACCGTATGGTGGATCCTGTTCTGCCTGCTGCTCGCCCCGACCGACAATCCCGCGGCGATCGTCTGGACCATCATCGAAATCGCGGTGCTGCTGCTGTCACCGTTCTTTCCGAAATCGATGTCGCTGCTGTTTCTGATCATGAGCCAGTCGGGACCTTGGCTCATACCCGGAGCCGACGTCAACTCGCTGCCGGGAATCCTTTACACGTTCGGCATGCTCGCCTACGAAACCAACAATCTCGTGGCGCTGCTGCTGCTCGCTTATTCCATAGGCGACCAGCTGTTCCGTCAACTGGTCCTTGACACGAGCCGCAGCAATCCCGTGGCCATCATCGCCATGGTCAGCCTGGTACTGATGCTCGGATGCGGTTTGCGATGGAACCAGGCCGTAGCCGGCAGCCGCGCCGAGGCGGAGCAGGCGAAAGCGCGATTACGGGAGATGGAAAGCCGCAGTCACATCGCGGAAGCCATACACGACGCCGTGACGGGAGATCTGTCCGCCGCGGCTTTCGTCGCGCAACGTCGCATCGATGCATTGTCCGGCGGAGACGATGGCGATGGCAGCGCCTCGACGGATGGTGACGACGGCAAGAACGCGGACGAAAGACGCGATGAGCTCGACAAATGGACGCAGGTCAACGATTACATCCTGTCCGCCCTGACCAACGTGCATCGCGTCATCGACGAACTGGATATGGACGTCACCGTCCTTGAGGAGGATGCGGACGGCAAGGCCTTCTCCGACCTGCTCAAAGCCACGATGGCCGGCGGCGACCGGCGTCTACGCGCGCTCGGCTTCGACATCACCTCGATCCTCCATGTGGCGGGCGGTGCGCCAAGCGCCTCCCCGAGCCTGGCCGGAATCGCCAATGATCTGCTTCGCGAGACCTACGCCAACATCGCGCGTCACGCCCAGTCCGGCAGCAAAGCCGACCTGTCGGTGATGCTCAAGCCGAACGCCGTCGAAATCACGCAGATCAACCAGGCGAGGACCACCGAAACGGATCGCACGCAGCCGGGAGGCCACGGCCTCGCGTATTTCAGCAAACAGCTCGAATCGCATGGTGGCAAACTCGAGACAACGCTGCGCGACGGCGAATGGACGCTGTTCGCCTATCTGCCGATTCCGGTGCCCGAAACCCTGCCACCCCTTGCCGGACACCCCGAATCGTGACTGGCTCCGACGGTCGCGAGAAACGAAAGGGTACTACAAAAGGTGCTACACAGATGTGGTACACCCTTACTTGCAGGGGTGTTCACGCCATCCTATCTTCCCTATTGAGAAGGGTTACGCGTCTCCCTGTGACCCGACGGATACTTGGCAGTCCGTCGAATCGCAGGGGGACGCGTTCTTTTTTTTCTTCGGTTGTATCGGAACGTCAGTTCCGCCGGAACACCGTCAGACCAGCGCGTCGGCGAGGAAGTCGCGCTGCAGCAGCAACAGGTTGCGCGCCACCGTCTCGTCGTTGGTCATGTGCGTGATGCCGTTGAGCGGCAGGAACGTGTGCTTGCGTCCCGCGGCCATCAACGCCTGGCTCAAGCGCAGACTGTTGGCGATCGTCACGTTGTCGTCGGCGAAACCATGGATGAGCATGAGCGGACGGCTGAGCTTCGGCGCGTCCGCGATGATGCTGTTGCGCTCGTATGTGGTCGGATCGAGTCCCAGATACCGCTCAGTGTAATGCGTGTCGTACAGTGTCCAGTCGGTCGGCGGAGCGCCCGCGCAGGCCGCGGCGAACGTGTCGGGCGCGTCCAGCACGGCGAGCGCGGATAGGAAGCCGCCGTACGACCAGCCGATCATCGCCACCTTGTCCAGGTCGGGTTTCGGCATGGAGACACCGGTTTCGGCGGCGAGCGAGGCGATCGCGTCCGGCAGCGCATGCACGGCGTCGACTTGGTCCTCAAGCGTCACGGCTTTCATGTTTTCGTAGATCGCGCGATCCCACTTCGGTCCGCGGCCGGTGGTGCCGCGACCGTCGGCGGTGACCACGATGTAGCCTTGGTCGGCCCACCACTGCGCGTCCCAGTAGAACGATTGGCTTTCCACGACCTGCTGGAATCCAGGACCGCCGTACGGCTTCATGAGCACCGGCAAGGTGTCGTCATGGGCGTGGCCGCTGGCTTCGGACGGCAGGATGATCGCCGTGTACAGCTTGCGCTCGCCGATGCGGGCGAATCGCACGTTCGGCGTGAAGCCGGGGGTTTCGGCATGGTTTTCGATCGGCGCGACCACCATCGACATCACTTCCGCGCCGTCGGCATTTCCGTCGGCATCAGCGGCATCAGCGGCATCAGCGGCAGCGCCGTCGGCACGCACGTTCATGCAATGCTGCATCTGTGACCGCGCGTCGTCCATGCCGCGCCCGGTCACCACGCAACCGTCGCCGGAACGGGACATCGTCCATTGGCCGGGCGTGTAGGTGAGCGGCTCCCAGTCGCCGTCGTAACGGATCGAGACCACGTCGAAGCTGCGGGCGTCGTGATCGTCCGCGTTGGACTGCCACAGGAACGGCAGATCGGCGGCCGGCAGCAGTTCCGGCGTGCGCTGCACCACGCACAGCACGTCGTCGTCGGTCACGTCGAGCACTTCGCGCACCTGCAGGCCCTTGGGTGTGAATGGCGTGCCGTCCACGGTCAGACGGTTCGTGTCGGCGTCCATGTCGTTCATCGCGCACACGAGACCGCCGTCAGGCGTGTATGCGGGGGTGCCGGCGATCAGGTCGAGCCAGCAGTCGTTGCTATGTTCCTCAAGCACGCGCGTGGTGCCGGGTTCTTCGCCGGGCGCGTATTCGGGGATGGCGATGGAGAAGGTCTCCACTTCGCTGCCGTCCTCGTCGGTGAAGCCGTTTTCCGGCGCGCTCATGGTCACGATAGGCTCGCCCACGTGGACGGCGAGCACCTGGTCGTGCTGCTGAAGCCGGTCCTGCATGAGCAGCAGCGGCTCGTGACCTTCGGTCCAGCTGACGGCGGCCAGGTATTCGTACGATTCGCGGTCCCATTCCACGTTGTGTGCGATGCCGCCGTAGTAGCAGCCGTCCGTATCGTAGCCGAGTTCCAGCAGCGTCAGATGCACGTCGGCGTTGGCCGTCATCGCCTGCGGATAGCGGCGGGCCTGCGCGGGTTTCGTCGGATCGGCCGGGTCGGCGATGTACCAGGTCTGCTCGTGGGATGCGTCGAAGGTTTCGAAGAGCACATACTTGGAATCGGGCGACCACCAGAAGCCGTCGTAACGGTCCATTTCCTCACCTGCGGCGAATTCGGCGAGACCGATTTTCCATTCGCCTGCTTGCGATTCGGCCGCGTCGCTTTGCGCGTCATCTTTCGTGCCGTCCTGCGTATCGGCAACGTCATCAGCGTCGTCTTGCGGAACGGACGCGACGATGGACACCGCATCGCCCGCGTCTTCGCCTGCGTCCGTCGTGTCCGACACGTCCGCAAGATCGACGTCCACCAAATACGTGCCGGTCGTATACATGATGTGTCGTCCGTCGGGGCTGATGCGCGGGTTCAGCACCGGCTTGAATTCCGGTTCGTCGATGGCGATGCCGCGCGTCACGCCGGCCGCGATATCCGTCAGGAACAGCTGGCCGTTGATGGTGAACGTCACGCGGTTGCCGGCCGCATCGACCGAATAGCCGACGATGCCGGAACCACCTTCACGCGCACGTTCGCGGCGCGCCTTTTCCTCAGCCGGCACATCCTCGGCGTCGGCGTCAGCCAGCAGCGTACGCGGATCGGCAAGCAGAATCTCGTCGGTATCGCCATCGCTGCCGATCACGCTCATCCACAGGGAGGTGACGGTGTCCTCCGGACCGTCCGAACGCAGGAACAGCGCACGCGAACCGTCGCCGATCGCGCGGGCGGAACGTGGCGCGCCGCAGGTGAATCGCAAGGTACGGGCCTTCAGCCCAGGAAACTCATCAATCGCATCATTCATACCTTCCAATCTACCGACCGTCACGCACCACTCGCCGCCAATACCCCGGACGCAACCCCCTTCACATGAAATTTTTGCAAGCAAGTAGCCTTCGAATTGGCGCTCGGCAGGCTACAGCGTAGGATAGTCAAGGACAGAAAGGGACAAGTATGAGTGTTCTCGACCGATTTGAGAAGAGCGTGGAAGGCGCCGTCAACGGGGTTTTCGCGAAGTTCGGGTCTAAAGACCTGAAGCCCGTCGACCTTTCCAGCGCTCTGGAACGCGAGATCGACAAAGAAGCCATGCCCGTCACGCGCGATCGCACCGTAGCCCCGAACGAGTACCGTTTCAAGCTCAGCACTCCGGATTTCAACAACATCGTCGAGTGGGGCGCCGAAACGCTCGCCAATGAACTTGCCGACAACCTCACCCAGTATGCGAAGAGCCAGAACTACGCGTTCGTCGGCCCGGTCGTGGTGATCTTCGAAGAGGATCTTGAACTTTCCAAGGGCGATTACCGGCTTTCCAGCGAATCCGTGCAGGGCAACACCGTGCCGGTCACGACCGACGCGCAGACCGAGGATTGCCCGATGCTGGAGATCGGCGAGCACCAGTATCTGCTCACCGAGGAAAAGACCATCATCGGCCGCGGTTCCGATTGCGACATCGTCATCGACGACCCCGGCATCTCCCGTCGTCACATGGAGATCGACGTCACCGACAACGGCAACACCGTCATCGCCCGCGACCTGAACTCCACCAACGGCATGTACGTCGAAGGCCATCATGTTGAGGCGGCAACGCTGCTCGACGGCAACACGATCACCATCGGCCGAACCCGCATCCTGTACTGGGCCTCCTCGCAGGAGCAGGAGTAATCAGCCCCAACCCGGAGAGCCGCCTTTTATGCTCACTGAATTAACGTTTGCGATCCTCAAGTACGGGTTTCTCGTACTGCTCTGGATCTTCGTGGCCTGTACGGTACGTTCGCTGTACAGGGATATCGAAACGCTCAGCCCGCGCAAGTCGCGGGCTCATCGTCGTAAGGAGCGCGCCGCGCGCAAGGCCGTCGAATCGCCTGCGCCCGTAGCCGCCGCAGCCCCTTCAGCAAGCGCCGCAACCAATGCCAAACCAACCCTGCTGGTCATTATCGATGGCCCCCTTGCCGGCAGTTCCGTCCCTCTGACCGGCAACACCATCACACTTGGCCGTTCCGCTTCGAACACCGTGGTGCTGGATGATGAATTCGTTTCCTCCCACCATGCGCGCGTCTACACCGATCCCGCCACCGGCCGTTGGGCCATCGAGGATCTGGGATCCACCAACGGCACCGTCGTCAATCATCAGCGTCTGAACGCGCCGATGATTCTTGGCGCGCGCGTGCCTGTGCGCATCGGTGCGACCACCTTCGAATTGAGGTGACGTTTTTGCCGACTTCCACCGCTTCGCAACAATTGTTCATGTATTCCACCGTCGTCTCCGACGTGGGCACCGTGCGTTCCAACAACCAGGATTCCGCGTTCGCCGGCGAGCATCTCATCGCCATCTGCGACGGCATGGGCGGGCATGCCGGCGGCGACACCGCCTCCACCATCGCCATCCGGTCGCTGGCGCACATCGAACAGGACAATGTTGACGGCGACGTGCAGGTCGTCTCCCATATGATGGCGACTTCCGTCATGGCCGCGCACGACGCGATCGTCGGCAAAGCCAAGCGTGAGCGTCGTCTTGCCGGCATGGGCACCACCGTCACGTCCGTGGCGCTGGTCGCCGGCTGCTGGGTATTGGCGCATATCGGCGATTCTCGCGCGTATCTGCTGCACGACGGCCATCTGGTCCGCATGACCAGCGACCACAGCTACGTGCAGCATCTCATCGACACCGGCCGTATCAGCGAGGCCGAGGCGCGCAACCATCCGCAACGCAATGTGGTGATGCGCGTGCTGGGCGATTTCGACATCGATTCGCGCCCTGACATCGCCATCCGCAAGGCGCATCCAGGCGACCGTTGGCTGCTGTGCTCCGACGGCCTGTGCGGCGTGCTGGAAGATTCCACGCTTGAAGAAGTGCTGTCCACCTGCGCCAATCAGGAGGAGTGCGCGCAGCGGCTCGTATCGATGGCGTTGCGTGCGGGCAGCACCGACAACGTCACCGCGGTGATCGCCGACGCGACGCTCGCGCTCGACGCGGGCGCGTTCGACCTGCCGCATCAGACGCCGCTGGTCGGCGGCGCGGCCAGCGCAAGCTTGGAAACCATCGCGGACATCGTCAACGAACCGGTCGCTTCCGCCCCGCCTCTGCGCGAAGGCAAACAGTCGCCGGCGGCGCGTGCCGCGGCCCTGCGCAGCGGCAAGGATCCCAACGAGGAGCCGAAACAGCCGGAACAGCGCGTCGCGCAGCCGTCGTCGGTCCGCGAAGACAATGGCGACCGTGTCAATACCGATACCGGGGAAATTCCGATTGTGCAGAAGCGCAACGGGCGTATTTCCGCCGATCCGAACGATCCGGAAGTCGCCAAGGCGATTCGCAACGAACATATCGAGGAACGTAAGACGAAACGGTCGCGCAAATTCCGCAACCGCATCATCACCATACTCATCATCATTCTGGTGCTGCTTGGCGTTGCCGGCGTGGGCGTGGGCACCTACCGTTGGAGCCAAACCAAGTACTACATCGGCGACAACAACGGCAAAGTGGCGATTTTCCAAGGCGTGCCGACGAGCATCTTCGGTGCCAAACTGTCACATGCCGTCACCGACACCAATATGAAGACCAGCGATCTGCCGCCAAGCTGGCGCGAACAGCTTGACCAGGGCATCTCCTTCGACACGTACGGCGAAGCGAAAAGCCATACCCGTCTAATCAAAAAGCAGCTGAACGATGCGAAGCGCAAGCAAGAGGCGAGGCAGCAGGAGAAGGCGAAGGACGAAGCAGCCGCCAAGCAGAAGCAGCAGGACGAAGCGGCGAAAAAGGCCGCCGATCAGGCCGCGCAGACCAACAAGTCGGGCGGTGACAAGTCATGATCGCAACACGCTTGAGACAGCTTGGCATGCTGCTGTTCAGCATGCTGCTGTGCGCGGTGGCGTTCTTCCAGATGTTTGAACGCACCACGAACGGCTTCCCGCAAAACTATGTGTGGATGCTCGCGTTCGTAAGCGCGCTGTTCCTGACCGCCTGGGGTCTGCTGCTGCGATTCCAGCCGCACGCCGATCAATCGGTCATGTGCTGCGTGCTGGTATTGACGGGCATCGGCGTCACGATGATCGCACGCCTCGACCAAGACACCAAAACCACAGTGGCGTTCCGACAGTTGCTTTGGTTGGCGATCGCACTGGTGTTTGCCAACCTGCTGGTGGTGTTCATGAGGGATTACCGCGTATTGCGGCGATTCTCGTACGTCAGCATGGTGATCGGCATCGTGCTGTTGCTGTCGCCAATGCTGCCAGTGGTCGGTTCCGAACAGTACGGCGCACGCATCTGGGTGAAGATTCCCGGCTTGGGATCGTTCCAGCCGAGCGAATTCGCCAAACTGTTCCTGGCGTTCTTCTTCGCTTCGTATCTGTTCGACCATCGCGACCAGCTTGCCGTCGGCGGAAAGAAGATTCTCGGCATCCAACTGCCACGCATCAAGGATATGGGACCGATCATCGTGGTGTGGATCGTCTCCATGGGCGTTCTGGTCCTGCAGCATGATCTGGGCACGTCACTGATGTTCTTCGCCATGTTCGTGTCCATGCTGTACGTGGCCACCGGGCGTAAAAGCTGGATCGTCATCGGATTCATCGCCTTCGCCGCCGGCGCGGTGGCGGCGGCAAGCATCTTCAGCCACGTCGGCTCGCGTGTGGACGCCTGGCTCCACCCGTTCTCCGCGGCTCAATACAACAAGGAATACGGCGGCTCATACCAGCTCGTCACCGGCATTTTCGGCTTGGCTTCCGGCGGTCTGATGGGCACCGGCCTCGGTCAGGGCCACCCGTCGATCACCCCGATCGCAAATTCCGACTACATTTACGCGGCATTGGGCGAGGAGCTGGGATTGACCGGCCTGATGGCCATTCTCATGCTGTATCTGCTGATCATCGCAGCCGGCATGATCACCGCGATGAAAATCAAGGACGGCTTCGGCAAGCTGCTTGCGTCCGGCTTGGTGTTCACCATGGCCTTCCAGGTGTTCACCGTGGTCGGCGGTATCACGCTGGTCATTCCGCTGACCGGTCTGACGCTTCCCTACATGGCGGCCGGCGGTTCGTCGCTGATCGCAAACTACATGCTGGCCGCGCTGCTGATCGTCATCTCCAATTCCGCGAACAGGCCGGAATCCGAGATCGACAGCGACACATTCCAGCAGGAAGCCGTCAGGGTGTTGCGCGAACGCGAGCGGAACCGTCGTACCGAAATCGCCGGCAATACGCGTTCGGGTGCGGCGAAGGCTTCGGCCATCCCGGCCGTGCGGGCAAGCCATGCGGGCGCAGCCGGGCAAGCAGGTCATGCCGTGCCCGCCAATCGAACCAGCCAAGCCGGCCACACCAGCCAAGCCGGCCAGACCGATCAATCCAATCCGACGATTCCGATAACCGGAGTCCTGCCGACGATCGACCAGCAAGGAGCATCGCATGAATAAGTCGCTCCGCCAGCTGTTCACCATCGTGGTGGCCTTGTTCGTCATTCTGGGCATGTCCACCACCATCATCATGGCCATCCGAGCCAACCAGCTCACCAACGACGCACGTAACGTCCGCGCGCTGTACCACGAATACGGCGCACCGCGCGGGTCCATTCTCGCCGCGGACGGATCGGTCATCGCAAAATCCGATCCTTCCAACGATTCGTTCTCGTACCAGCGTTCCTATTCCGCCGGCGAACTGTATGCGCCAGTCACCGGATTCTTCTCCATCAGCCAGCGTGGCTGGAGCGGCGTCGAAGCGTCCCGCAGCTCGCTGCTGTCGGGCCAGTCGGAGCAGCTGCTCTGGCAGCGGTTCAAGTCGCTGTTCACCGGGCAGGAGAACAAGGGCGCCAATATCGAAACGTCCATCGATCCGAAGATTCAGCAGGCCGCATACAACAGCCTCGGCAGCACGGATGGCGCCGCAGTGGCCATCGAGCCGAAAACCGGCCGTATCCTCGCCATGGTCAGCACGCCCAGCTACGACCCGAACCAGCTGGCCAGCCATGACATGAGCCAGGCGAACAGCAACTACGGCGTGCTGTCCCAGGACGCCACCAATCCGATGCTCAACCGAGCCACTTCGCAGCTGTATCCTCCGGGGTCCACGTTCAAAACGGTGGTGGCCGCCGCGGCTTTGGAAACCGGCCAATACCAGCCGGATACGCAGATTCCGGCAGGAGCAAGCTACACGCTTCCCGGCACCGTCACGCAACTGACCAACGCCGTACCGCAGGCCGACGGCGCTGACGGCAAGATCTCCATGGAGGACGCGCTGGCATATTCGTCGAACACCGCGTTCGCCCAGTTGGGCGTGTCGTTGGGCGACAATGCCGTCTCGTCCATGGCCAAGAAACTTGGTTTTGACAGCCCGATCACCGTGGACGGTTCCGATTACACCGGAACCCCGTGGGTGTCGGTCACGTCGAAGTTCCCCACCGACATCAACGACGACAAGCTCGCATTGGCGTCTATCGGCCAGGGAGACACCGTGGTGACACCGTTGCAGAATGCTATGGTGGCCGCCGCCATAGCCAATGATGGCAAGCTTATGCAGCCCACGCTGGTCGACCGCGTGCGTTCCGCCGACTTGTCGGTCATTTCGCAGACCAAGCCCACGGTCATGTCCCATGCGTTCAGTGCGGATACGGCCAACAAGCTCACCCAGATGATGGAGGCCGTGGTCACCAAGGAGAACACGAATCTGGCCATCAACGGCGTGCAGGTGGCCGTCAAGACGGGTACCGCGCAGATTGGAAACGGCAATACGTCCATCGACGGCTGGGTGATCGGATTCGCGCCGGCGGACGATCCGAAGATCGCGGTGGCGGTCGTGGTGCATAACGTGGACCTGTACGGCTCGTTCGCGGCAGGACCGATTATGAAAGCAATGATGCAGGAGGCGCTGGCAGAATGAAACTGGTTGAAGGACAGCTCATCCACCGACGCTACAGGTTGGATTCCCGCCTGGCCCAAGGTGGTATGGGTGAAGTGTGGAAAGGCTATGACATCCAACTTGGACGTCCGGTGGCCATCAAGGCGCTACGTGGCGATTTGGGCGTCACCCAGGAGGCCAAACTGCTTCGTCTGCGCGCGGAAGCCCATAATTCCGCCAATCTTGCGCATCCGAACATCGCTGCGCTGTTCGAATATTACGAGCATGACGGCATCGGATTCCTCATCATGGAATACGTGCCGAGCAAGTCGCTTGCAGACCTGTACCACGAGCAGAACGGCCCGATGGACCCGATCAAGCTGCTGCCGATTCTCATTCAGACCGCACGCGGCCTGTTCGTCGCGCATTCCCATGGCGTGATCCACCGTGACGTGAAGCCGGCGAACATCATGGTGTCCGATTCCGGCGAGGTGAAGATCACCGACTTCGGCGTCTCCTACTCCACCAACCAGGAGCAGATCACGCAGGACGGCATGGTCGTGGGCACCGCGCAGTACATTTCCCCGGAGCAGGCGCAGGGCAAGCATGCCACGCCGCAATCCGATATCTATTCGCTTGGCGTCGTCGCCTATGAGGGCCTGTGCGGACACCGTCCGTTCACGGGCGCCACACCGGTCGACATCGCCGCAGCACATGTCAATAATCCGGTTCCGCCGCTGCCCGACACCGTCGATGTGCAGTTGCGTGAATTCGTCATGTCGATGTTGGCCAAGGACCCGCTGGACCGTCCGAAGGACGCGCTGGTGGTGTCACGCACCCTGTCCCGCATCGAACGCCGTCTGCTCGACCAGCAGACGCAGCTGGCCGACACGATGGTCGTCTCTTCGGGAGGAAGGCTTCCCCGACGTGTGGTCAGCAAACCCCATATCTCCGTGAGCAATGATTGGAAGGAACAGGGATGAACATCAACATGCCTACCTCTCTGGCCGGGGGCCGTTATCAGCTCGGCCAACTCGTCGGCCGTGGCGGCATGGCCGAAGTGCATGTGGCGACCGACACGCGTCTGGGGCGTACCGTCGCCGTCAAGATCATGCGCGCCGATTTCGCCACTGACAGCATCTTCCTTGAGCGTTTCCGCCGTGAAGCCCATTCCGTCGCGCAGATGAACAACCCGAACATCGTGAACATCTACGATTCGGGCGAGGAAACCGTCACCACGGAAACCGGCGAGATCGAGCATCTGCCGTATCTGGTGATGGAGTACGTCAAGGGTCAGACCCTGCGTGACATCCTCAAGGTGAATGGCGCGCTGAGCCAGCGCGACGCCGAGCAGGTGATGATGGGCGTGCTCAACGCGCTCGAATACTCGCACCGCATGGGCATCATCCACCGCGACATCAAGCCCGGCAACATCATGATTTCCGAGCAGGGCGTGGTCAAGGTCATGGACTTCGGCATCGCCCGCGCGATCGACGATTCCGCGGCCACGATGACGCAGTCGCAGGGCGTCGTCGGCACCGCGCAATACCTGTCTCCGGAGCAGGCGCGCGGCGAAAGCGTCGACATGCGTTCCGACCTGTATTCCGCCGGCTGCGTGCTGTACGAAATGCTCACCGGTCGGCCGCCGTTCACCGGTGATTCGGCGGTGGCGATCGCCTACCAGCATGTGTCGGAAGTCGCCACTCCCCCAAGCACGATCGTGCCGGGCCTGCCGAAGATGTGGGATTCGATCTGCGCGAAGGCGATGGCCAAGGATCGGCAGAACCGTTACGCCACCGCTTCCGAGTTCAAGAACGATCTGCTGACGTTCATGAACGGCGGTGTGCCGATGGCTGCCGCGTTCAACCCGTTGACCGACCTGACCAACATGAAGGCCCGCAAGCAGGCCGAAATGGATGCCGCCACCGTGCCCATGGCGCCGGCGACGGATGCGCCGACGCAGGCGTTCAATCCGGTCACCGGCCAGTTCGAGGCCGTGCCGAATCCGAATGGCGGAGTCGAAACGAAGACCCGTGCGGAACAGCGTGCCAAGGCCGCGCAGGAGCGTAAGAAGAAGCAGATCATCATCGCTTCCGTGGTCGGCAGCATCGTTGTTTTGCTGGCCGTCATCGGTATTTTCTTCGCGTTGAACGGGCATAAGAACACTGCGGATCTGGTGTCCGTGCCGGACTTCACCGACACGTCGAACATTTCCCAGGCGCGTGTGGAAGAACAGCTTAAGGCCCTTGGTCTGAAGCTTGACGCCCGTGACGATGCCACATCCAGCCAGCCAAAGGGCACCATCACCAAGCAGAATCCGCAAGGCGGCAAGAAAGTGGCGAAGGGCTCCACGGTCTCCGTGTGGTTCTCCACTGGCCCACAAGCGGTCCCTGTTCCGGATGTGTCCGGCAAGACCCAGGAGGAGGCGAAGAGCATCCTCGAGGCCGCCGGATTCAAGGTAGGCAACGTCAAGACCGTGGATAACGCCACCATTGCGAAGGATCAGGTGGTGAACACCGATCCGGCCGCGAATTCGAAGCAGACCAAGGGCACCATCATCACGCTGTACATTTCGTCCGGCATGACCAAGATTCCGGATGGTCTGGTAGGCCAGGCCAAGGATTCGGTCATCGCGCAGCTCAAGCAGGCTGGTCTGACGCAGATCACCATCGAAAGCGAGTATTCCGATTCGGTGCAGTCCGGTGCAGTCACCCGCATCGATCCGGGTTCCGGCAGCACCGTCGAGGCGGGAACGGCCGTGACCATCTGGGTGTCCACCGGCAAGCAGCAGGTGAGCGTGCCGTTCGTTGCCAACTCCACACTTGCCGAAGCAAAGAGCATTTTGGAGGCCGCCGGATTCCAGGTAAGCGTCAACGGGCCACAGGACGACGATGCGACCGTCGTGTCGATGTCTCCGAATGGCGGCAGCCAGGCCGACAGCGGATTGACCATCACGCTGACCACCAAGAAATCGTCCAGCGACACGAACAACACCGACACGAACAACAACGGCAACACCAACGACCAGCAAGGCAACTAATAATTCAGGGGAGGAAGCGGCTCGACACCCCCCTCTTTCCCTCAAAAAACCAAAAGCAGCCAAAGGCAGCACAAAAAGCCAAAGGAGCTTTGCTTCCCGCAGGTCCTGTTCACGACCGTAAGCTTGGCCGAACGGCCTTGAGTGTGTCGTGAACAGGACCTGCGGGAAGCAAAGCGGCGCCGCAAGCAAGCAACGCTGCGAGCCAAACAGCAGCCATCACCCATCACTCATTCATCGCAAAAAATCGCAATTCAGCAAGCTCAAAAAAAAGAAAACTACTCGCTCACCTTAGGCTGCAATCCAATCGACTTCTCTACCGCCGACTCCTGCCCGCACACCTTAAGCCAGTTCGCCAACAGCCGATACCCGTCCTGGGTCATGACGGACTCCGGATGGAACTGCACCGCGTACATCGGCTTGCTGCGATGCTTGATGCCCTGCACGATGTGGTCGCCCTGCGTCCATGCGGTCACCACCAGCTCTTCCGGCACGGAATCGGGCTCCACGGCCAGCGAATGGTAGCGGGTGGCGGTCATCGGATTGGCCACGCCGTCGAAGATCTCATCGTCGATATGCTCAACCTGGCTGGTTTTGCCATGCATGATGGTCGGCGCGTGGCTCACGATGGCACCGAACACTTCGGCGAGCGCCTGCATGCCGAGGCATACGCCGAACATCGGCTTGTCGAGCTTCGCGCACAGGCGGATCATGTCCTCGCTGGCGCCGGATTCGGCCGGAGCGCCGGGGCCGGGAGAAATCAGCACGCCGTCGTATTCGTCGATCACGCCCGGTTGGGACGGGTCGATCGCGTCGTTGCGCACCACGGTCACCGTGGCGCCGAGCGTCTTGAGATAGCCGACGATCGTATAGACGAATGAATCGTAATTATCTACCACCAGAATGCGTGCGGAATCGGTCATCATGCTCCAATCAACGTTTGAACAGCAGTGTACGTGCGTTCCGTGCCGCAGCAACGTCCGCGTCTCACGCAGCGGCAGCCTTTAGATGGCCGTGTAGTTCGACATCTCCTGCAACATCGGAATAGTCGACGCGGCCCACGGGAACAGCCATTCGAAGCACGATGCGGCCGCTGCGAAAACCAGCAGCAGCACCAGCAGCAGGCGGATCGGCAGCACGCCCGGCTGCAGTCGCACCAGGCTGCCGTACAGGCTGAAATCGGCCTTCTTTCGTCTTCCTGCGCGCACGTCGGCGAGATACGGCCATCGCCAGGCGACGGCGGCGGAAATAAATATGATCACGTATGCGGCGAGCGCGCCGAAGATCCACGGTTTCAGCGTATCGATCGACGACAGGAACGACGACTGTTCGTTGTTGACGAATTTGACTGTGCCGTTGGCGTTTTGGGAGGCCAGTTCCTGTGGGATGCCGTCGGCGACCTTCGCCCAGTAGGAGAATTCAGCGTAGCTGATCCAGCGGTGCGTCGGCGTGGAGTATTTCGGTTCGCAGGTGGTCATGGTCAACATGCGTTTGGTCGGTGCTGCGCCGGGGTTTTCGGGGTTGGCCGCCACCACTTCGGTCTGTGTCGGCAGCACGATTTTGTAGCTGGTGTAGTGGTACACGTACCAGTAATCCTGCGTGCGGACGATGATCGGGTCGCCTTCCTGCAGTTTGTCGACGTCGCCGAGCGGCTGCCCGTAGCCGTTGCGGTGGCCGGCGAATGCGAAGTTGCCGACCTGGCCGGGCATCTGCGAATCCGTGTAATGGCCCAATCCGTGCTTGTTGAGCTGTGTCAGGTCCGTGCCTTCCACCAGGTTGCGCTGCCATTGGCTGCCGAATCGCGGTATGTAGATTTGGGCGATGAGTTCGCCTTCCGTGGCGCTTTGCGGCTGTACAGGCGGGTCACCCTGCTGTGCCTTCGCCACGGTGACGTTGCCGGACTTTCCTGGATCAGACCAGGATACGGATTGGCGGGTTTCGATCTGGTTATGCTCCGACTGCACGCCCGTCCACCACATCTGCCATGCGATGTACAGCGCGCAGATGGCGGCGGCGGTCAGCATGAGTTCGGCGAGGATGCCGAGTATCGTCCACAGCGCGCTTTTGGTGCGTCCGCCACGGCTTGTCACATGTTTCATCGACTGTTATTTCCCCTCTTGCGATTCGCCGTTCTTGTCGTTTTCGAGCGCTTTCGCATACTGCAACGGCTGCTGCAACGCGTCGGTCGCGTCGAAATGCAGTTTCGTTTTCTCGTCGACCTGCCATCCCAGGCCGAACGCGCTCACGTACTGCTTGTAGATGGACACTTCCTCGGAATCGTCGAGCGCTTTTCTCATGCCCTCCACTGGTCCGATCGCCGAGATTTTGAACGGCGGCGAATACTTCTTGCCTTGCAGCAGCAGCACGTTGCCGGAGCAGCGTACGGCGGAGTTGAACAATACGCGCTGATCCATGATCTGCATGGATTCGGCGCCTCCCGCCCACAGCGCGTTGACCACGGCTTCGATGTCCTGCTGGTGCACCACGTAATCGTTGATGTTGGCGCTGGATCCGTTGGCGTCGACCATGTTCTCCCATAGCGGCGAATCGTCGAGCGTCACCACCAGTCCCGGGCCTTCCACGGCGGGGAGCATGGTGCCGTTACCGGCGCTTTCGCTGTCTTGCGATCCGTCGGCGTTCTGGCTGTCGAGTGTTTTGCTCAGATCGTTGACTCTGGTGCTCAGCGCATCGATTTCGGACCGTAGCGAGTTCACTTTTTTCACGCGCTGTTCCACGAGTTCGGCGGTATCGTTGCTCACCACCACGGAACGGTTGACGCGCAGGTTGGTGGACAGCAGGAATCCGGAGAACAGCAGCACGAGGAACGCCGCGACGCCGGCCGCCTTCGACCGTTTCGCGCTGTGCTTTCCGGTATGCTTCGCCATACGCGCCTTTCCAAACCTGCCTGAATCCGCCGGGTTTCACTGAACAATTGTCCTGATTTTGAACAGTTTTACGCCGTGAGTTCGCCGCTTTCGAGTCTACCCACTATTATGACTTTTAGCCTATTAAAGGAGACTATGCTGATGGCTGACGAAGAGCTGCACGAAACCACCGCGGATGACCAGAAGGATCTGCAGTCCGCCGACGACACCGCTGCCGTCGAGGAAACCACCGAAGATGTCGTCGACAAGACTTCCGTTGACGAGGACCAGTCCGACGATGACGATCTCGATATTCCTATGGACCGTGTCGAAGCGGTGCTGAACGCCACCGTTGATAAGGATTCGCTGTCACCGCAGATGCAACGCATGATGAACCGTCAGGCGGAGAACACCCGCCGTGTGGAGGAAAGCATCAAGGGCACCAAGTCCAACCCGCGCTGGTTCGTGCCGCTGTTCTGCGCGCTGATGATCATCGGTCTGGTGTGGGCCGTGGTCTACTACCTGACCACCGATTATCCGATTCCGCACATCGGCGCTTGGAACCTGGCCATCGCGTTCGCAATCATCATGGTCGGTTTCATTATGACCATGTGGTGGCGCTGAGTCGGTTTTCTCCGTTTCGCCTATCCCATCGAAGCTTATGTAAGAGACGCCGGGTCCATTGCGATCCGGCGTCTCTTTTATCCGCTTCAACCACTTTACTTACCGCGTCTGCATCGCCCCGTTTCAGCTTTAGGAAAAGCGGTTTCCTGTCGAGTGGAAAGCCGCCGCTTACCCGCCGATTATCTGCTGATTTTCGCCGTCCGAATCAGCACGTGGTCGCCGCCTTGCATGGTGGTGCCGAACAGGTAGGCGTCGCCGTCGGCGAGCTTGAGTTTCTTGCGCAATTGCGGCGCGGTGAGTGGGAAATTACGCACGGCGATGTTGGCACGGTCCAAGCCGGACAGCAATCGCTTCAACTCCTTCTTACCCATACCGCCGATCGTTTCAATCGCAAAACCGCGCCCCGGAAAACCATCGACCGGCTCGTCCGATACGAACAGGTGGCTGCTCGGGCCGATCTGCACCGCCCCGAATCGCGCTTCCACCACGTCGAAGCAGCCGGCCTTCATGATCGACGCGTTCGGCTCGTACAGGTAGCGCAGCTCGTGCGGCAGCGGCGCGTCCCCGATGCGCAGGCCGCGCGTATAGGCGGCCGCATCGTAGTCGAGCCGCTGATCGTCGTTCACGCAGTACACGTGCGGCGCACGCGTGTCTGCCGCTGCGACATCGGACGTTGCCCCGGCAGCCTTGCCGTCCAGCACCAGAAGCAGTTCCTTGCATTCGTTACCGGTGGAGACGATGTGCACTTCGGCCACAGTGCCCACGAAATCGTCGACCGCCTTGCGCCAGTCGAGCATCGGCGACAGTTTGATCATCACATATCGTGCCTTAGCCAGCAGCAGATCGCGCAGCGCCAGCACGTCGGGCGTGCAGTCCTCGATCGCGTAGGTGCGGGCGCCGTGCTCGTCGCGGCGGGCCGGGTCGATGTAGATCAGCTGCGCCGGCTCCATCGCACGTAGGTATTCGACGCCGTCGCCGCACACCACCTGTGCTTGTGTGAGGCCCAGCGCCGCCATATTGTGCGCGGCCAGTTCGCATAGATGCGATTGGCGTTCCACGTACGTGGCGTGACCGAATCCGCGGGCGAGATATGAGAAATCGACGCCGAATCCGCCTGTCAGGTCCGTCATGGTCGCGTCGTTGGCCGTCTGTCCCGCCGATTGCGGCAGAGATCGCAACAGACGCCGGGCGATTTCGGCCTTGTATTGCGCTGTGAACTGCGATGAGCACTGTTCCATGGAAATATGCGCGGGATAGACGATATCCGCGCAGGCGGCCCATTGCGGCAGTTTGTTGCGGGCGATTTGCCAGCCCGCGATCTGGTCGAGCGCGGCCGGCAGGTCGAGGTCCGCCGTCCGTTTGGTTTTGAGCGCCAGGTCACGCACGTCTTCATTGCGATGCGCCTCGGCGAAGGCGCGCGTCACGTCGTTGAGCAGTGGTCCGTCACTCATGGTTCCTCTCCCCTTCTTCGCAAGTATCTGCCATGTCGCACGCGTATCCTGCGTCCGTGGCGCATCGGCATTGCGTCCTTGTCGATTGCCTTCGTCATCTTATCTTTCCTGTGGATAACAAGTGGACAAATGTGGATGAATGTGGATAACGCCCATATTTTGTGCCTGCGTCAACGTCGCACCACGAAATACCGGCGGCGATTTTCCCCATTTTTGTGGGGTGTGGATATCGGTTATCCACAATTTTCACATAGGAAATTCCTTATGTTCCGCCATTTTGTGAATATCCTTGTGGATAATCCACCACGTTATCCCCGACTTACCCACAGGTTTGACCTCACTTATCCACAAAGTTATCCACGGATGTGGAAAACTACATGTGTGTAGTTCCCGCATTACTGGTACAGAAGTGACATATGCATCAGCGGATTGCCGGCGTTGCATCCCACGATGATCGCCACGACCACCACGAACACCGTGATGCCGTACACTGTGGTGCGCCACGTCAGGCTTTTGCCGCGGAACGCATGCAGACCGGTGACCAGCAGCCACGCAAGCACGCCGCCGACGATGAATCCGCCGACATGCGCCTGCCATGCAATGCCCGGCGTGATCACCGGCATCAGGAAGTTGATCAGCATCCAAATCAGCATCGAACGAATATCAATGCCTATTCTCCTGTACACCACCAGAATCGCGGCGAACAGGCCGAACAGCGCGCCGGACGCGCCATATGCGGCGGTCATCCATCCCGACGGCGAGCACACGGCCCACACCATCAGTCCGGCGCCGCCGCCCAATCCGGACAGCACGTACAGCGCGAGGTACGGCCAATGCCCCATCATGCGTTCCAGCACGGGCCCCACGCACCACAAAGTAAGCATGTTGAACAGGATGTGCCACAGCGAGGTCGGCTGGTGCAGGAACATCGAGGTGATGAAGGTCCACGGGTGCCGGACGGCCGTGGCGGGCAGCAGCATGCCGGCGTTCACGAACGCGTTGCCGCCTTCGGGCCAGACGAGGAAGAGGACCGCTTCGATGGCCCACACCACGATGCAGATCGCCATGATGGCGGTGGTGATGACCGGGTCGCCGTTGCGCCACCGGTATCGCAGCGATCGGGCGGAGAACAGATCCTTGAACGATGGGGAATCGGGAAACAGACTGAATCGTTGGTATGCCATAGCTCAACACTACCGGCACATGCGGTATTTTCCGGCGCGTAAATCCACCCAATCGACACATTCCACGAATTAAGATAGGGAACAGAGCTGGCTTGAACGAGCAGGTCAGCCAGTGTTTGGAAACCTTGAAAGGAGCCGTCATGGAGAATAAGTCTTCTAACGGTTGGAAGTTCTTCGCACTGCTCTTCGGAGCTTTGCTTGCTGGCGTCGTCGGTCTGTACATCTACAAGCAGCAGAATCCCGACTATGACCCGTGGGAGGAACCGTGGGAGAACAGTTCCTCGCCGGTCGACCTGGGCCTGACCAAGGACGCCGAGCCGGAGGCCGACGCCACTGCCGCCGCTCCTGCCGCTGAGCCGGAAGCCGCCTGATTTCGCCTTTTCCGGCGCACCTATGCCGCGTTGGGTTTGTTGCTTCGCCCTGTATCTTGCGATACAGGGTTTTTCTTTTGCTTTTTCGATTGCGATTGACTTGCGGCCTTCCGTCGTACTGTCGCTGTATTGCCACGTACGTTCGGCACGTACGTTCGGGCACTACCGGCATACGCAATCGGACATGCGAAAAAACATACGAAAAGGCCCTTGGAAAATCCCAAGGGCCTTCGTCGTCATCACTTATCCGCCCATTGCGAAACGGACGGAGCGGAAGCGATCATGCGTGCGTCGGCGATGCCAGCGACGTTTCATGACCGCTCCATAATCACTTGAGCGGACCGGTATGCCAGATGCGCTCGAGGTAATCCTCGATGGAGCGGTCGGAGCTGAAGTAGCCGGAGTTGGCCACGTTGAGCACGGCCATGCGGCTCCACTTCATCGGATCGCGGTAGGTTTCCTCGATCTGGGCCTGGATGTCCATGTACGCGCGGAAGTCGGCGAGCGTCATGAAGTAATCCTTGTTCAGCCAATCGTTGACGAGGTCCTTGTAGGTGTCCTTGTCGCCGTCGGAGAAGGTGCCGTCGGCAACCATATCGATGGCGGCCTTGAGCTGCGGGTCCTTCTCGTAGTACTCGCGGGACAGACCCTTGGTGTCGTAGCCCTTGGCGTACAGCGCGGAGACTTCCGGCTCGGTCATGCCGAACAGGAAGAAGTTCTCGGCGCCCACGCGCTCACGGATCTCGACGTTGGCGCCATCGAGGGTGCCGACGGTCAGAGCGCCGTTGAGGGCGAACTTCATGTTGCCGGTGCCGGAGGCTTCCTTGCCGGCCTGGGAGATCTGCTCGTCGAGGTCGGTGGCCGGGATGAGGTTCATGGCCAGCTCGATGTTGTAGTTCCACGGGAAGTAGACGTTCAGCTTGCCCTTGACGTCCGGGTCGTTGTTGATGACGCGGGCGACGTTGTTGATCAGCTGGATGGTCTGCTTGGCCAGGTAGTAGCCCGGAGCGGCCTTGGCGCCGAACACGATGGTGCGCGGCATGATGTCGTCGGCGGAGACCTTGCCGGACTTGATGTCGGCGTAGTCGGCGATGACGGACAGGATCTTCAGGGCCTGGCGCTTGTACTCGTGCAGACGCTTGACCATGGTGTTGATCATGGTGTTCGGGTCGATGTCGAAGCCGTACTTGCGCTTGGCGAAGTTGGAGAAGTCGACCTTGTTGGCCTGCTTGACGGCGGCGAACTTCTTGACGAACTCGTCATCGTCGGCCAGCGGGATGAGGCCCTTGAGCAGTTCGAGGTCGCTCAGCCACTTGTCGGTGCCGAGGCCTTCGGTGATGAGGCCGGACAGGCGCGGGTTGGCCAGCTTGATGAAGCGGCGAGGGGTCACGCCGTTGGTCACGTTGGTGAACTTGTCCGGATACACGTCGGAGAAGTTCTTCAGGGTGACGTCCTTGAGCAGCTGGGAGTGCAGCTCGGCCACGCCGTTGACGTGGGAGCCGCCATAGGTGGCCAGGTAGGCCATGCGCACGGAGTCGCCGGTGTAGATGGCCATGTCCTTGATGGTCTCCTCGGCAACGCCCTTGGCCTTGAGCTCGGCCTCGAACTGGTCGTTGATCTTCTCGATGATCTCGAGATGACGCGGCAGCAGTTCGCCGATGAGCTTGGACGGCCACACTTCCAGAGCTTCCGGAAGCAGGGTGTGGCAGGTGTAGTTGAAGGTCTTGTTGGTAATCGTCCAGGCGGTGTCCCAATCGTAGCCATACTCGTCCATGAGCACGCGCATGAGCTCCGGAATGCCGATGACCGGGTGGGTGTCGTTGAGCTGGAAGTTGATCTTGTCCGGGAAGGTGGTCAGATCCGGCTTGTCCTGGCCCGGGTAGAAGACGCGGATGGCGTCGTGGATGGAGGCGGACACGAAGAAGTACTGCTGCTCGAGACGCAGCGCCTTGCCCTGCGGGGTGGAGTCTTCCGGGTACAGGATCTTGGAGATGTTCTCGGCCTCGACCTGCGGCTTGACGGCGTCGAGGTACTCAGACTTGTTGAAGGTGAGCAGGTCGAACTCGTCGTAGCTCTTGGCGGTCCACAGGCGCAGGGTGTTCACGCGGCCGGAGGCGTAGCCCGGAACCATGTAGTCGACCGGGACGGCGCGCACGGACCAAGCCGGCTTCCAGACCTTCTTGCCGTTCTCCTCGACGACTTCGCCGCCGAAGGAGACCTTCTGATCGCGGTTGTAGTCGATGTGGCCCCACGGCTCCTCGTTGGCCAGCCAGTAATCCGGGGTTTCGATCTGCTTGCCGTTCTCGTCGAATTCCTGCTTGAAGATGCCGTACTTGTACTGGATGCCGTAGCCGAATGCCGGCACGCCGAGGGAGGCGAGGGAGTCGATGAAGCAGGCGGCCAGACGGCCCAGACCACCGTTGCCCAGGCCCGGCTCGTATTCGGCGTCGATGACTTCCTGCGCATCGAAGCCGAGAGCTTCCACGGCCTTGTCGAACTGATCGGTCAGTCCGGCGTTGAGCAGCGCGTTCTCCAGCTGCTTGCCCATCAGGAACTCGGCGGACAGGTAGCCGACGGCCTTGGTGTTGCCGTTGACCATGTCGGCCTGAGTCTTCATCCAGGAATCCACGAGATGGCGACGCACTGCGGCGGACGCGGCGACGTACACATCAGCCGGCTTGGCCTGCTCGACGGTGACGCCCTGGGTGTACTTCAGCTGCTCACGGATTTCGTCAGCGAACTGTTCCGCGGTGACCGCGGACTTCGGTGCGGTAATTTCAGTCATTGATTGACTCCCTTTGACGGATACTCTCCAGGAACATTATGCCTTACTTCAGCGTCCTTGCATTTGCGGCCGCATGAACACTAAGTAACATCATGCATACGTTCTCATGTACAGCATACTACGTAATCATAAAAAGACGAAATTCCTAGCAATCGTAAGCCGGTATCGTTTGCAAAAAACATTGCAAAAACTGCAAACGCAACGTATGGCGCCCATTAAGCGAGGGCACCACAATCGCAGGAAAATCGCCCCTCAAACCCCTATTTAGTTACGACTACATCGTTTGCAAAGTTCCATCATAGTCGTTTGCGGGCTGCACAATACCGGTATGGCTGTCATACGAGAACAAGACTTGGGCAAAGGACGCGCCGCCTTCGAACAGTGGCAGGACGCGGCGCACAACATTTTCAGCGAGCAGCTGCCGGCCGATGACGACGCCGCTTTCGATTTCCGGCTCAACTTCTCGCCGCGTCTGCCGCGCCAGCTGTGGGCGATGGCGGTGCGCTACTCGCTATACCTGCTGGAAAAGAAGGCGCCGGGCGAAGGCGTGGAGGTGCGCGTGGCACCGTGGGGCGCCATCAAGATCCTCGACGGGCCGGCGTCCGATCCGCACAATCTCACGCCGCCGGACGTCATCGAACTGGACCCCGACGTGTGGATGAGGCTCGCCACCGGCATCACCAGCTGGGACGAGGAAAAGGACGCCGGGCGCATCACCGCCGTCGGCGAACGCGACGATCTGAGCGGGTTGCTGCCGCTGGCATAGGAATAGGTCGCGGCGCGGCGCGACCGGCGATGGTTGGCGGGACGAGCACGACAATCGCAATCGAAATAATAAAAAATGGCCCGTGGTTGAAACCACGGGCCATTCGTTGAAAAAATCTGTGCAGTCAGCCCTGCTTCTTCGGCTTCAGCGCGCTGGGCACCGGCATCGGGATGGGCTTGTGCGGCTTCGGCGCGGCCTTTGCCGCCGGAAACTCGCCACTCGTGGCCTTCGCCGCGGCTTCCGCGGCCCACTTGGCGTATTCGTCAAGGTCATCGGCGGAATCGGAAGACGTTTGACCGTCCCCAACGGTCTCATCTTCGGCGTCCACATCGTGAGAATACTTGGCTTCGATATCGGCAAACGGGTCGAAGGAACCAGAACCGGGCTCCTGCGCACCGAGCTCCTTGGCAAGCTCATCGTAATCGGTGTCGGTGGTCAGGTACTTGAGCTTTCGGGCTATTTTCTGCTGTTTGGCTTTCTGACGTCCGCGGCCCATCTGACCCCCTGAAATTACTGTGCTATCAATTCATCAAACAAGAGAGTACCACTTATTGCGCATTATTTCGTTGTCGGCTCAGACTTTTACGATAAAATCGCTGATTTTCTTAAGAAAAGGACACGTATGACGGACGAAACCCAGGAGCAGCAGATCACCGCTGTCGGCAATGAAATGAGCGCGAGCTTCCTCGCAGCGAAGAAGCGTTCCGACGCAACGCTCGCCGCAATCGAACAGAATCCGGGCAAGTTCACCATGCTGACCGGCGACCGTCCGACCGGACGTCTGCATCTCGGCCATTATTTTGGTTCGATTCGCGAGCGCGTCGCCATGCAGAACCGCGGCGTGAATTCGAATATCATCATCGCCGATTATCAGGTGATCACCGATCGTGACACGACCGAGCATATCGAAGACAATGTGCTCAATTTGGTACTTGACTACATGGCTGCCGGCATCGATCCGGAAAAGACCATGATTTTTACGCATTCCGCCGTTCCTGCGGAGAACCAGCTGATGCTGCCGTTCCTGTCATTGGTGACTGAGGCCGAGCTGCATCGCAATCCTACGGTGAAGTCGGAAATGGAAGCTTCCGGCCATGCGCTGACCGGCCTGCTGCTGACTTATCCGGTGCATCAGGCATGCGACATTCTGTTCTGCAAGGCCAATGTGGTGCCGATCGGCAAGGATAACCTGCCGCATGTCGAGATCACGCGCACCATCGCGCGTCGTTTCAACGAACGCTACGCCAAGAAGCATCCGGTGTTCCCCGAGCCGGCCGCGATTCTGTCTGAAGCGCCGGAGATTCCAGGCTTGGATGGCCGCAAGATGAGCAAGTCGTACGGCAATTCCATCATGTTGGGCGCCACAGCGCAGGAGACTGCCAAGCTCATCAAGAAGAGTCCGACCGATTCCGAGCGTCGCATCACGTTCGATCCGATCGCGCGTCCGCAGGTTTCCGCACTGCTGACGACCGCCGGTTTGGTCACCGGTCGCGATCCGAAGGAGATCGCCGAGGAGATCGGCGATTCCGGTGCGGGCGCGCTGAAGGCGTATGTGATCGAATCGGTGAACAGCTTCCTTGAGCCGCATCGCGCCCGCCGCGCCGAGCTGGCCAAAGATATGGATTACGTGCGTGACGTGCTCGCCGAGGGCAACAAGAAGGCCAATGCCATCGCCAACGAGACGCTGGCGCAGGTGCGCGACGCCATGGGCATGCGCTACTGAGCGCGTTTGAGCCGTGCGGCCGTCGCACGCTTACGTGTTCGCACGTTCACAACGAGAAATGGGTCGGGAACCACATCGGTTCCCGACCCATTTCGCTTACAAATGGCGGATTACGCCTTCCGCCGGATGCCATCCCGCTTAGATCTGCGAGCGCTTCTCCCCTGCGGCGATTTCGGCGGCCACGAGGTCGTCGTCCACGTGGCGGTCGTCCGGATCGTCGAGATAGTGGTCGAATTCGTGCAGCACTTCCGCGCTTGGCGCGGGCGTAAGCAGCGAGACCACCACGATGAACAGCAGCGAGACGATGAACGCCGGCAGCAGCTCGTAGATGGCGAAGATGCCACCGAGCGGCTTGACGAGGTTGTGCCAGATGAGCACGGTGGCCGTGCCGGACAGCATGCCCGCGATCGCGCCGTACTTGTTGGTGCGCCTCCAGTACAGCGAGGTGAGCATCAGCGGCCCGAAGGATGCGCCGAGGCCGGCCCACGCGTACGAGACCACTTGGAAGATCGAGGAGTTCTGGTCGAACGCCACCACGATGCCGAAGATGAACATGACGAGCAGCGTGATGCGCGCCACCATCATCACCTGGCGGTCGGTGGCCTTGCGGTGCAGCAGTCCGCGGAAGATGTTCTCGCCGACGGCCGAGGCGCCGATGATCATGTACGAGGACGAGGAGCTCATGGACGCGGCGAAGATGCCGGACACGACGATGCCGCACATGAAGCTCGGCAGCAGCGCCTGCGACACCACGATGAAGATGTTCTCCGCGGCCGCCTGCGTGGCGAACTGCGTCGGCATCATGGCACGGCCGACCAGGCCGATGCACACGCCGCACGCCAGCGAGATCACGCACCACGTGGTGGCGATGATGCGGGATTTCTTGATTTCCTCGGAACTGCGGATGGACAGGAACCGCACAAGCACCTGCGGCATGCCGAAGTAGCCCAGACCCCACGCGAGCATGGAGATGATGGTGATGATGCCGTAGTCGGCGGGCGCGCCGAACATGGCCTGCCCGGCCTTGACGATCTGCTCGCCGGCGTCGTTGAGGATCGGCGTGGCCACATGCGTGCCGTCGAGGAATCCCGGAATGCCCTTGAGGAAGGCGACGGTGTTGTCGATGCCGCCGGCGGACGCCACGGAGCCGATGAACACCACGGCCAGCGCGAAGAACATGAGCAGGCCCTGGATGAAGTCGGTCACGACCACGGACAGATAGCCGCCGATGATGGTGTACGCGAACACGATGGCGGCGCCGATCACCATGGTCAGGTGGTAGTCCCAGCCGAACAGCGTGGAGAAAAGTTTGCCGACGGTCACGAAGCAGCTGCCGACGTACACGCAGAAGAATACGAGGATGATGAGCGCAGCGATGGTGGATACGATATTGCGATCGTCATGGAAGCGCTTGGAGAAGAAGTCGGGAATGGTGATCGCGTCGCCGGCCACCACGGAGTAGCGGCGCAGACGGCGTGCGACGAGTTTCCAGTTGAGGTAAGTACCAAGCGCCAGACCGATGGCCGTCCACATCGGGTCGGCCGCGCCGGTGAAGTAAGCGACGCCCGGCAGGCCCATAAGCAGCCAGCCGCTCATGTCGGAGGCTTCCGCGCTCAATGCCGTCAGCCACGGTCCGACGCCACGCCCACCCGCGAAATACTGTTTGGTGGAGGAATTGGACCTCTTGGAGTAGACGAAGCCGATGGTCAGCATGGCCGCGAAGTACAAGACCATGGCCAGCAGCACCCAGAAATCTTTGGTTACCAAGTGTTTTTACCCTTCTGCAGGTTATTAAATGTCGTAGCGCCAGGATTTATCGGTCACTACTCGTGCCATCGCCAGGCCGATCGGCAGGCAGATGATCACCATGAACGCACGGAACGCCCAATCGAGCGCGTTCAGCGTATCGAACTGGCCGAGGTGGAACATGGCCTGGTACATATACAAACCGGGCACCATGATCACAATAGACGGAACCGTCAGGCAGATGCGCGGATATCCCAAATGCGGAGCAAGCAGGCCGTGGCGCACCGCCGAACGCCATGCGGAGGCGAGCAGGCCGGCAAGGAACGCGCCGATGAACGCGCCGGCTTCCGCGGGCACGCCCAAGTCGACGATCTCCAATCGCAAAGTATCGGTGATGGCGCCGATGGTGGCGGCGACGAGGCACATGCGCTGCGGCGAATTGAACATCACGGAGAAGCCCCACACACCGATGAACGCGAACAGCATGCGCAGCAGGCAGTTGATGACGGGGTTCAGTCCAAGCGGCTCGAATCCCTGCGGATTCAGGTGCACGATCGAAGCGACCATCCATCCTGCCAACGTGGCCATCAGAATGATGCACAGCACGTAGGTGAGTCGTTGCACGCCTGATGGGAAGTCGATTTTCGCCATGTCAAGTCCGCCGGTTATCAGCGGGAATCCGGGGATGACGAACAGCATCGCGCCGATATACGCGGTGTCGTGCTGCAAGGCGATCGGATCGAACAGGCCAATCAGTCGCAGCATGCCGGTGCATGCCAGCGCGGCGACGGCCACGCAGACGAACGTCACGAAGAATTGGTTGAGATGGTGGGCGAACAGGCGGCGACGCAGCCAGTGGCCGAGGCCGGCGCCGACGAACGCGCCGATCATGTCGTACGGGCCGCCGCCGAGCAGGAACACGAAGGATGCGCAGGCGCAGGCGGACGCGAGTCCCGCGAAGGCCGGCGAATACAGCGGTTTGCGACGTTCGATCATGTCGAGTCGCTCGTGCGCCTGCCGTACGGTAACGCCTTGCGATTCGCCCGCGGCTTTCCCGATATGGTCGAAATGCTCGGCATATTCCTTCGGCGGTTTGCAGTTGCGGTTCTTACGCGGCTTTTCCGCGACCGAATCGCCATTGCTACATCCGGCCGCGGCCGCCGCCTCGATATCGCGCATGTGCAGCGGACGTGCGGTGGAATCGCCTTCCTGCGCGCGTTCCGTGACCATTTCCAGCGCGTCGAGCACGGGATCGTCGGAACCTTCCTGGTTCTGCTCGGCCTTCTGCCGTTCCTTGAGCTGCTTGGACAGTTCGGCCGACACCTGCGAGGCGTCGCGCTTGTCGAGATGCTGCATCAGCCCTTCGGAAACGTCGGATTGGCTGTGGTACATAGAGCCTTTGCCGAGGTTGACGTTGAACCAGTCGGCGAAGTGCTCGAGCAGCCAGATGCGTTCGGTGTTGACGCCGGTGGTCGGCAGGTCGACGACTTCGGTGATGCGGTCCTTGCCGTCCGTGCAGGAGGCTTCGATGTCGGTGAGGTTCACGTCGGCGCGCACGTGCACGCCCAATGGATAGGCGATGCGATGCATCATTTCGCGGACGCGGAAGCTGCCTGTTCCGGCACCGAGGTCAAGCATGCCGACGCGGACGATCACGCTGGCTTTCGCCGCGATGCCGGATTCGGTTACCGGCTTGTCCCAATCGCGTTCGATGTCTTCCATATCAAGCGGAATGGAGTGGGTGTGGAATTTGCTGACCGCCTTCGCGCTGCTGTCAACGCGTTCGGCGTTCTCATCATGTTCATGTAGTGCGCTCACACTATTCAGGTCTAACGTGTGGGCTGGTCGGATATTTTCCGAACATTCCCACATGCCCATTTTCCGGACGCGCAATGTCCACGATGCGAACCATTCCGTCGTTTCCGTAACCAAACTGTCGATTTGCCGCGCCTACAATGGTCAAGCATTTACCCACCAAGCTTAGGGCTGTGGGCTCGCAACAGACGGCCAAAACAATCGCGGAGGTGCCGCGAAGGACCGACAGACCGAGCAACCCGATGGTTTGGAGAAGGAGGTCTGATGACAACTGAAAACGAACAGATCACGCCTGCGGACGCGGCTATCGTCTCGTCCGGCACCGGCACCAAGGGCCCTGAGGAGCGTGATCTTCCCGCATCCCTCAAAGAGGAAATGGATCTGTGTCTGCAGATTCTTCGCGAGGTGCTCGGTGAGTTCGATGAAAACCTGCTGGCCAAGTTCGATGAAGTGCGCGAACATGCGCTGAAGGCCAGTGACGAACGTTTCTCCGGCATTCTGACCGACACGAATCCCGATCAGGACGACCTGCAGAAGGTTGTCGACATCATCGACAAGACGGACGTGCATGAGGCCCAGCTGTTGGCTCGTGCCTTCACCACTTACTTCCATCTGGCCAATCTGTGCGAGGAGAACTACCGTGTCTCCGTGCTGCACAGCCGTGAGAACGCCGTTGACGACACCCAGGCCGTCGATCCGGTGAACGAAATGACCTGCGCCTACCACCAGCTCATCAACGAGATGGGTCCGGCCAGAGCCAAGGAGCTGCTCGACCAGCTCGAGTTCCATCCGGTGTTCACCGCGCATCCGACCGAAGCCCGCCGTAAGGCCGTGGAAGGCAAGATCCGCCGCATCTCCCAGCTGCTCGAAGCGCATAAGCTGCTCGGCGGCTCGGACAAGAAGGAAAACTCCCGTCGACTCTTCAACGAGATCGACGCGCTGTTCCGCACCTCCCCGATCGCGCTGAAGAAGCCGACTCCGGTTGAGGAAGCCGACACCATTCTTGATATCTTCGACAACACGCTGTTCTACACCATTCCGCAGGTCTACCGTCGTTTCGACGACTGGGTCCTCGGAGACAAGGCCGGCCTCGTGCCGCCGGTGTGCCCGGCGTTCTTCCATCCGGGAAGCTGGATCGGTTCCGACCGTGACGGCAACCCGAACGTCACCGCCAAGGTGAGCCGTCAGGTGGCCCGCAAGTTCAGCGACCACGTGCTGGGTGCGCTGGAGATCGAGACCCGCCGCGTCGGCAAGAACCTGACGATGGAGGCCGAGACCACCCCGCCGAGCGCCGAGCTCAAGTCCCTGTGGAACCACCAGAAGGAAATGAGCGAGCGTCTGACCGACAAGGCCGCGCTGATCTCCACCAAGGAGCTGCACCGCGCCGTCATGCTGGTCATGGCAGACCGTCTGAAGGCCACCATCGACCGCGACGCCGACCTCATGTACCACTCCTGCGAGGACTACATCGCCGATCTGAAGACCGTGCAGCGCTCCCTCGCCGAAGCCAACGCCAAGCGTTCCGCCTACGGCCCGCTGCAGGACCTCATCTGGCAGGCCGAGACCTTCGGCTTCCACATGGTCGAGATGGAGTTCCGTCAGCATTCCGTCGTGCATTCCCGCGCTCTGGAGGACATCCGCGAGCATGGCCTGCACGGTGAGCGTGGCGAGCTGCAGCCGATGACCCACGAGGTGCTCGACACCTTCCGCGCGCTCGGTTCCATCCAGAAGCGCAATGGCATCAAGGCCGCCCGCCGTTACATCATCTCCTTCACCAAGAGCGCCCAGAACATCAAGGACGTGTACGAACTGAACCGTCTGGCGTTCTCCCACCCCGAGGATGTTCCGACCATCGACGTGATCCCGCTGTTCGAGCAGCTTGAGGATCTGCAGAACTCGGTGG
>ERZ773181.187-NODE-187-length-75017-cov-17.601958_pt1 | contig 75017 bp, 68 predicted proteins | sample MGYA00581001_ERZ773181 | MGnify/ENA primary metagenome ERZ773181 (study PRJEB29015, sample SAMEA2737780) | human gut metagenome | biome: human gut; feature: human-associated habitat; material: faeces | place: China | collected 2012 ...
CTATCATCTTCATATGCCATCTTATTTTTTAGAGACATTTACTGAATATCCCTTTTTAATATGCATCAAATTGGGATTTATATCGGGAAGGAGTAGTTTTGCTCCAAGACTTAATCAAATATGGAGGCAGGCCAGAAGCGGATAAAGTTACAATTGAGCGGAAAGCTCGTATACCTCGTCATCCAGTCTATATTGCCGTATTTTGCGTTTTGTGAGAAAATAAAAAATCCTGATTCCGGAAATCAGGATTTTACTGTCTTTTTTTCTTCAAGGTGGTGCCACCAGCAACCGAAAATCGGTTTGTATAGCACTATTTCTCAATAAGTTATATCTTTCCTACGATGTAAGTCCCTTGAATAAGGTTTTCACAGCTTTGCACCGTTCAACATCAGTTTGTATCTTGGGTACGCATTTCTGAATGCGAAGATAGTACATTTTCTGATATTAAATTCTTTAATTTAGATTTTTGTTAGTAAGTCGATGAAATTATTTATTTAGAATATCTATACATCTATCTAACATGACTTCATTGTCAATTATTACAATATGCAGTTTTTTTCTTGTCCTAGTGATTATTTGATATAACATTTGTCTTTGCGAATAATAAGTATTATCAGCAATTAAATCTCCTTGAGAATTATATTTAAAAGAGTCATCTATGACTATCACAACGTTGTCGAACTCTTGACCAACTACAGAATGTGCGCATTCTGTATCACCGGATAAGTATGCTTCATAATGGAAGGTTGAGCGTGTTCCCGGTGTGTAATTAGGCACTTTCCAGTTTTTCTTCGATAATTCTTGCAGCAATGATTTTGCAGAAAAATAATTTTTGCAATATGTAAGTTCAATGTTGGGATAGTCTATGTTGGATATATTCTTTTTGAGATTGAAAAGTTGTCTTATAAAATATGCAATTTCTTTATTTGTTCTAATTTTATCTGTTAGCTTATAGGGGGTACATGATAATTCTTTTTCAATCCTTTCTTTGGTATGGTAATTTTTCTCATTATCACGCAAGTATTGGTTTTCATCGTATGAGAATATGCATTTTTTATTGAAAGTGCGTACTTCCTCTATATATTTATCAAATTGATATGGATACATTCGTTGGGCTTCGTCAATTATAATTAAGTCAAAATCTGTCGTATTCGGAGCATATTTAGGCATATGTATGCTCCAACCATATTCTTCCATTAAGATTTTGTGACCACTATTTAGTGGAGCACAATGTAAAATAAGTACTTTTTCGCCTTTCCGAATGCTTTCTTTAGCTATATGATAAGTCAATAATGTTTTGCCTGTTCCTGCACTACCTGTTAAAGCTATGAATTTTGTTGTTGCGTCAGATAACTTTGTTCGGATTTCATTATATATTTGTTCTTGTTGAACTGTAAGAAAATATCCTTCTGCCATAAATTTTTCAGGAGAATTGAAAGGAGAAACTAAATAGTCGGATGGATTAAATAAATCATCAATATTGTTGAATGTTACTACTTCTTGAAGCAACAGCTTGTTGCACAACTCATTAAAAGTCGCTTCTTTTATTTCATTATTGCTATCTTTTCTTATGAGTTTGTAAAGCTTATTTTCATTTAAAATATAGGTATAAATATAAATTTCCTTATTCAAGAACTCGAGGTAGTATTTATTCTTTTGCTGTTGTTTGAATATCTTGTCTATTGAACTCTCCGTTTTTATTTCTATGTTGATAATATAATTATCACCAAATCTAAGTAAATCAAATTCTTTTCCAATTTGTGGTATTGAATATCCTAAATAATAGTTGTTAACAATGGTGATGCTATTTTTTATTTTTAACAATTCATTCACAAAAGATTCTATACCATTAAGCTCGTAATCTTTTATTCCACTGATTATTCCGTAACTATTCATAAGTTTTTGGAATAGTGTATTACTTAGTTTTCGATAAGCTTCTATGATAGATAGAATATTGACATTTTTCATAGGGCAAATTTGTAAATACTAATTCTAAATATGATGATAATTTTTACTTGGTGTTTCATCTCTTTGGGCTATTCCAATAATATCCTCCATTTTTCTGTGCCCCTCTAAACTCTATCAAATCTAATCTAACCAAAGAATTTAAGTAGCGTTTAGCAGTCGGAACACTTTTGCCTATTAATCTTGCAATTTTAGACGAATTAAGTCCCGGATATTGCTTGATGATATTTAGTACTTCTTGTTCTTTTGAGTTTACAGTATCATTTACAGTATCATTTACAGTATCATTCTTGATGCTGATACCTCTTTTGAATATAACCGTAAACATCCCGTCCGTATGAAATTCTGGTTCAGGCAGATTCGCTTCCCTCATGGCTTCCTGCATACGAGGAATGCCGGATGCCACTCTTTCAACCAAATGCATACGGGTAAACAATCCAAAGATTAATGGGTTGCGTGTCATGCTCTTGTGTCCGAAATCTTTAGCTACGATAGGCAAAAGCCCTCCGGGATTAGAAACCTCTACCCGGTCATCAAACATTTCTATTGTAATGGTTGCTCCCTGTTCGTAATAATCACGATGTGAGAGAGCGTTAATAATGGCTTCTTTAAACACAGTAAGAGGAATTTCCCAAATTTCTTCTCTTGGTCCTGCTCCCTCAATTTTATAAGCTACTTGCAGTTTACTTTCTAGCCATGCCATAGCCTGCAAATATTGTTGGTATAGTGGACCGCCAAAGGTTTTATCATCAATGATATATACTTTGGTTGTTCCTTTGAAAAGGACACATCTTGTTACTGCGTGTGGAAACTTTCGTTCAGGTTGTTTCCCAAAGAACATGGCTGCTCCATTCTTGGCTACTCCGTTATCCGTAAACAGTTCCAAATTCTCAAATATCTGTTTGTTGGCAGTCGATGGACTTAGCTTTGCTTCCGTGCGAAAGTCTTTTATCGCTTGTTCATCTGCATCTGTGTAAATGTTGAACCACGAACAAGGGATAGCATCAAAAAATATTTTGTTGCATTCCTGAAAGAAACTGCGCATTTCTTCGACAGTACGAAGTTTCTGTGAGTTTGCTCCCTCACGCACAAAGATAGAACCAGAAAATATATAAGGTTTATCTTTCCCTGATGGAACATCAATTACCCAAACTGTCTTATCCTCGATATTTACCGCATACATATCACAATGGAGAGCTGGAGATATTTCACTGATAGAGCCTTGAATGGCTGAACGTTTATCATTTTCCAAACCTGTACCAATAATCTGTCCGTTATCATCTACGCCGATAAGCAAATATCCTCCGTCAGCATTAGCGAAAGCGCAAATTTCCTCTGTTAGTTCACGAACTATTGAAGGTACACGAACTTTAAACTCTACATTATAGCCTTCTCCGCTATCGATAAGTGATTGTATGGTTTCTGTATTTGTCATAGACATCTATAAATATAATGCAAAAATAGTCATTTCTATTGTTTTAATAACTCTAAAAACAAGGATATGTATATGGTTTACTTCAAATTGTTCTTTCTGAAATTAGAGGGGCTGCATCCTCTATACTTTTTGAAAAACTTATTAAGATGGCTCTCATCGGTAAATCCCAATTCTTCAACGATTTCACAAATTCTCATTTGACTATGTAATAATCTATTTTCTACTAACTTTAGTTTGTAGTTTAAAATGTATTGCTGCATAGTTTCATTAGTATGTTTTTTGATATATCGTCCTAAATAATTCTCCGAAATGCCAAAATGTTGGCTTATATCTTTTGCTCTGATTTTACCTGTTTTATAGATGTTTGCTTGAATATACTGCAATATGTCAAGCGATTTGTCCTCAGAGCATTCATCCACCTGTTCAGGCAAGAACATTGCGATATTGCGTGCTACCACAATAATAATCGTATTAATTATTTGTGTTATAATCTCCTTGCTGTATAAATTTCGGTTAATATATTCCCTGATAATCGCTTCAATCATGGGTTTCACCAATAGCTTATCTACTTTATTTCTTAGTATACAACCGGGTTGATGATTAGCATGTTGAAGAATAAACTCCAGTCTTTGGATATTTTCAGCACCGAAAACAGAAGAATGTATATATATGTCGTTAAACTTGATGTCGACAAACTTAGTTGTTGTATGGATTTCGAAAGAATGTGTATCTCCGGGAGTAATCATAAACAAATGTCCGTCATGATAAGGAAACATATTGTTGTTAATCCATTGGATGCCTGTTCCTGAAAGAATATATACTAATTCAAAAAAGGTATGTTCATGCTCTTTTAGCAAGGATTCGTCAAGCTCGCTAAAACTAATTTCGAATGGTTGATGTAGGTTTTCTCTTTTCATGCCATAAATATAGCCCTAAAAAACGGATTAATACCAAAATAACGAAAAATAATACCTAAAATTAGCCGAAAAATCGGTATAACTTTGCAATATATTTAAAATTATAGCTTATGAAAACTGAAATGGAAAAATGTTTGGCAGGTGAATGGTATGATTGCCACGACCCGTTTTTTATGGATTTGAAAAGTAAAGCTCATCACTTGTTGATGAAATATAATTCTTTGCCGTATGAACAAAAGACTGAAAAATATGCCGTACTAAAGGAAATGTTTGGAAGTATAGGCGCAAATGTTTCTGTCGGTCATTCGTTTATATGTGATTATGGATGCAATATACATATCGGTGATAATGTCACCGTAAATACTGGTTGTACATTTGTCGATTGCAATAAGATTACCATAGGGAACAATGTGCTGGTAGCACCTAATGTACAAATCTATACGGCAACTCACCCGGTAGAGTTTAATGAACGACTTGTATTGACAGAAACCCCGGATGGCTGTAAGTATGTCCGTCGAACTTTTGCCCTCCCTGTCATGATAGAGGATGGCTGCTGGATTGGCGGTGGAGTAATTATTTTACCGGGAGTGACAATAGGGCAAAAATGTGTGATTGGTGCAGGAAGTGTTGTAACCAAAGATATTCCGGCAAATAGCTTGGCGGTAGGAAATCCTTGCCGGGTGATACGGAAAATCAATCAAATGTAAGGTTATGATTAAATTAGTAGCCTTTGACTTAGACGGTACAATCGGAGATACAATTCCCATGTGCCTCAAAGCCTTAAAAAAGGCAGTAACTCCCTATGTTACTCTTAATGATGTATCCGAAAATGATATTTTAGAAACTTTTGGACTAAATGAAAAAGGGATGATAAAAAAACTTGTTGGTTATAATTGGGAAAATGCTTTGGATGACTTCTACGTGATATACGAACAAATGCATATAATGTGCCCTCGTCCTTTCGATGGTATAACAGAACTGATTGAGAAGTTAAAAAAGAAATCTATTCTTATTGCTTTGGTTACAGGAAAAGGAGAAAAGAGCTGTGCGATAACATTACGTCAATTTAATATGGACACGTGTTTTGATAAAGTAAAAACTGGAAATCCTTTCAAAAATAATAAAGCAGAGAATTTTAGGGAACTGCTCGCAGATTATAAATTACAACCGGATGAAATGATATATATAGGTGATACAGTTTCAGATATTGTGTCTTGTAGGGAAGTTGGAATACGATGTTTATCTGCTTCATGGATAACTTCTTGCTTAGATGCACAAAAATTAGAAGCTCACAATGCTGGGAATGTTTTTTATTCAATAGCTTCACTTGAATGCTATTTAATGGGATGACAAATATATGTGCTTAATAAAAAAACATTTAGTATTTCTATTGTATGAACAAAATATCAGATTTGAGTTTCTTTCGATTATTATCGGAATGCTCACAACGTAAAGTTTTCAGTATCAGAGTTTATGGAAGCTATTGAGGAATTGGCTATTTATTTGGCTGATTTCAGTATCAGCGAACAGGATAATAGCGTTTTATTACGCTATTTTTCATTCGGATTACATAGACTTAAATCGTATCATGTACGGTTTGAGCAAGAAAAAAATGCCTTATTTGTATCCCATTGATGAAGCGATTGGGCTACTGAACAATGAAATACGCCTTGTGGAATGGCGTATCAAGTACCCGGAGCAATTCAAATCACACTTTAACAAACAACCTTTTTCCCCTCTTTATTTGGCAGACAAAACAAATCTGATTGATATAATGGAAATTATCAGCGGTTTATTCCTTTCCAAACATATCGTCTATAAAAATGATAAACCTACTTTTTTGTCCGACTTGTCTAAAGTTACAGGCGCATAATCTATGTTTACTGCCTTTTTCATTTTTTCTATTTCTTCGTTCATTGTACCGAGCAGGGTACGCATTTCCGTCTCTTTTCCGAATACCCGTTTCAGGAGAAGTTTTGTCTTCAGAATGAAGAACAGGATGTTCATTGTTCCTGATCCCTAAGCTCGTATACCTCGTCATCCAGTCTATATTGTTGTATTTGCGTTTTGTGAGAAAACAAAAAATCCTGATTCCGTTTGGAAATCAGGATTTTACTGCCTTTTTTTCTTCAAAGTGGTGCCACCAGGAATCGTAATTTATTTCCAAGTGGTTGAATATCATCCTTTTCTAAAAGCCACTCAACTGTAATCTCCTCCGATTGTTCCACCAATGACTTGCGTTGTTCTGCGCAAGGTTACGTGAAGGTTTCCAAGGGCAAAGGTAGTGAATTAGTTTGAACTATTGTCATTCTTGTTCTTTAATCTTTTGATTTCCTTATCAAAATCGCTTTCTAGCAGTTCCATTTCGTGTTTGCGGTAGATTTCAAACTCCTTTTCAGCCTTCTCAATCGCTTGTATATACGAGATATTGAACTGTTCGGAATTTCCGAACAGTTGCCTTCTTTGCTAGTTATCCATCTTCAAATATATGCTTAATGTGCTCGCTTACATTCGATTTGCTTGTTTGGTATATCTCAACTAATTGCCCCTAAGTCAGCCACAAGTCTTCATCAGCAAAGCGCACAGACACACGAGTTATATCGTTATTGTCCTGATAGAGTATTATTTGGTTTTCTTTGTTCATTGGCTTGTTTTTCTTCTCTTTGAATGTAAATATACTCAATATACTTGGTTTTATGGACGTTTATGCTACTTTTCTGAAACTCAATGCCGCATTTTCAGATAATATCGCTAAATTTGCATGGTAAATCAAAGTATTGTAATTAACAGGCAAAATCAAGACGTATGGAATCGCAAAAAATAAATAGGTTAAAGGTTGTGTTAGTTGAGAATGGTAAAACTGGGAAATGGTTGGCTGAGCAGGTCGGAAAGAACGAAGCAACCGTTTCACGATGGTGTTCCAACAAGATGCAACCCTCTCTTGACATGCTTGTGAAGATTGCAGGACTTTTGAATGTTGACCCTCGCCAACTTATCAATGGCGGTAATAATGATTGATTATGGCAAAGAAGAAAGCTACAAAGAAAGAGGAGAACTCCCTCAATCTTGAAACCATATTGTTTAACTGCCGCGACTATCTCCGTGGTAGCGCATCGCTCAATGATAAGCGCGATGTGATACTTACGCTTGTGTTTCTCCGATTTATTGGCGAAAAATTTGATGATGCTCAAGCTGAGATGCGCCAGCAATGTATCAACCGAGGAATTACTGATGAAGAGAAAATCGCAAGATTCCTTGATTCCCCCTCTCGCTACAAAAATATAGTATATGTTCCAGAAGCTGCTCGTTGGTCGATGCTAATCAACGTGCCTGCATCTAATCTTGTCGCTGCGCTTGATGATGCATTGCAAGCAATCGAAGATAGTGGTGATACACTTAAAGGTTGTGTAAAACTCAGTTTGTTTACCTCTGTAAAAATCCAATCCAATGAACTTAAAAAGGTTGTTGATGAGGTAAATAAGATTTCTCACAAGGTCTTCGGTGAAGAAAAAGACTTGATAGGTCGTGTTTATGAATATTTTTTAAAATCGTTCGCTGTAAACGCCACTAAAGAAGAAGGTGAATTCTATACTCCACACGATATTGTAGAGCTTATAGCCGCCTTTATCGAACCATTCGACGGTACTCTCTACGACCCATGTTGTGGCTCAGGTGGTATGTTTATTCAATGCGCTAAATATGTTGAGGCAAAGCAAGGTGACATTACAACTGTAAATGTCTTTGGTCAAGAGAAGGAGGATTCCACTTTTCGCCTTGCCAAAATGAACTTAGCTATGCGTGGTATATCCCACCATTTGGGTGATGGTCCTATTTCTACTTTCGATAAAGATCAACATGCCGGACTTGTTTTTGATTACATCATGGCAAATCCGCCGTTCAATCTCAAACATTGGTTCACCAAAGATGTTACTCAACAAGGAGTGAACTGGGCTGATTATGGCACTCCTCCCGAGAGCAATGCCAACTACGCATGGATTCTCCACATGCTTTCCAAACTTAAGGCAGACAAAGGTATTGCTGGTTTCTTGCTTGCAAATGGTGCCCTCGGTGATGAAGATACCGTTGCCATTCGTCAAGAACTTATAGAGAACGACAAAGTAGAGGCTATTATCGTTCTGCCTCGTGAATTGTTCTATACCACTGACATTTCGGTTACGCTGTGGATTCTCAATCAAAATAAGCGCGGAGGCATGCACCACGGGCGGCAACTACGCGATCACCGTGGGGAAATCCTCTTTATGGATTTACGCTCATGGACTGAAAACCCGGTCAAAGGTGAACAGAAGAAGAAAGTGGAATTAAAGGCTGATCAAGTGAAACGAGCTGCCGACATTTTCTTTCGTTGGCAGTCGGTTGGCACTAATGGTGCGACCTATGCAGAACCGGAACTTTACCGCTCGGTCGGCTTTGAGGAACTGAAAACAAACAACTTTTCTCTTGTTCCTAGTCGCTATATCGAGTTCGTTGACCGCGACAACAATATCGACTATGACAAAGTGTTGACTGAAACGGCCTCTGCGGTTTCCGAACTTTTATCGCTCCAATGCGAGAATGATGTAATGCTGCGTAACGCACTAAAACAGTTGGGATATGAGTGCAAGTGAAACAAAATGGGTGAGACTCGGTGAGTATATTGAGCAATCAGATAAAAGGAATTCCGATGGTGCTTTAACAGAAACTGATGTTCAAGGCATTAGTACGGATAAATGTTTTATTCCGACAAAAGCTAATCTGGACGGAGTGTCTGTTTTATCATATAAAATAGTTGCACTGTCAGAATTTGCGTATGTCGCTGACACTTCACGTCGAGGTGATAAGGTGGCACTTGCACTTAATTCATCTGAAAAAAACATTCTTATATCTTCAATATACACTGTATTCCACAGTACTGATGAGAATATCTTACTCCCTGAGTATATGTTCCTGTTGTTTAATCGCTCCGAATTTGACCGTTATTCTCGATTCAATTCTTGGGGTAGTGCGAGGGAAACTTTTGATTGGTCAGAGATGGAACGTGTACAAATTCCATTGCCGTCGATTGAGGTGCAGCGTGAATTGGTTGCCACTTACAACGGCTTGAAAACTCTTGCTGAGCAGAATGAGGCTCTGATACCTCGACTGTCTGCTGCCTGTCAAGCATATATCGTGGATTGCCGGGCTAAATATCCCTCAGTTCCCCTCGGTAAGTATATTGAGCAATCAGATGAACGTAATAGTGAAGGAATGTATTTACTTGAAGACGTTACAGGTATTAGCAACGAGAAATCTGCCATTCCAACAAAAGCGGACATGAAAGATGTATCTTTAACTCCCTATAAAATATTTAAGCCAAATGAGTTTTGTTATGTAACCGTTACCTCTCGAAATGGCGGCAAAATATCGTTGGCATTAAACAATACCAGTCAAACAAAAATCGTTTCTTCCTCTTATGTCGTATTCCGCAGTAAGGATACCGACAAACTCTTACCTGAGTATTTATTTCTGATGCTCAACCGCCCTGAATTTGACCGCTATTCTCGATTCAATTCTTGGGGGAGTGCAAGAGAAACATTTGACTGGTCGGAAATGGAACGTGTACAAATTCCGTTACCGTCTGTCGAAGTGCAGCAAGCAATCGTTGATGTCTATCATTGTATGGAAAACGCCAAACAAATAGCCGCTACCGCACGCGAGAAACTCAAGACTCTTTGCCCTGCCTTAGTGCAGCGGGCAGCCCACTCTTAAAAGTTGACATCATGAAAGGAAAATTTTACGAGAGTGAATATGAAAAAGCCCTGATTGATTTGCTGCAAGCAGAGGGCTGGCAATATACTAATGGCGGAAATATCCACCGTCAACTCCGGGAGCCATTGCTTATCGAAGATCCTAAGGTTAATGATTTGCGCGTTTATTTGCAAAATCAGTATCCAGACTTGGCCGATAGCGATGTCACCGAGGTTATCAACTATTTGCGTCACGTTCCCGGGCAAAGCCACTTTGAACGTTTGCGCAACACCTTTCAGCTCGTTCGCGACGGCTACCGTTATACCCGTCATGGCGATGGTGTGAACTTCGATATTCGTTTTATTGACTTTGACAATACAGACTGCAATATCTTCCGTGCTGTCAATCAGTTCGAGGTTGCCTATGGCATGAAAAACGATGTGCGTATTCCCGATGTGTTGCTTTTTGTCAATGGCATACCGCTTTGCATCTTTGAGTTGAAGAATCCTACCAAACTTGATGCTGACATAGCGCAGGCTTACGAGCAGATACACACTCGGTATATGCGTGATATTCCTCATTTGTTGCGTTATTGTCCGCTATCATGTATCAGTGATGCTACCGACAACAACACACGGCTCGGCACTACCTACACGCCATACGAACACTATTATGCGTGGAAAAAGGTTAATAACGAAGATCCTTCGGCTCAAAAGGGCATAGACCAAGTACGTACTATCGTCAAAGGCGTGCATGAACCATCCAGATTCTTGGAAATTCTGCGCGACTATGTCTATTTTCCCGATGAAAAAAGTGGAAGGGAGGAAGAAATAGTGTGTCGCTATCCTCAGTTCTTTGCCACTCGAATGATGAGTGACAGCATACGTCGTGCCTTTAAAGAGCAGACCTCTAAAGGTGGCACATACTTCGGAGCTACAGGTTGCGGCAAAACATACACAATGATGTTCATTGCAAGGCAACTTGCGTTGCGCTGCAAAGAGCTCGGTTCGCCCACCGTCATTATGATTGTTGACCGCGACGACTTGCAGACACAAGCTGGAAAACTGTTCTTGCGCTCGCAAGACTTCTTGCAACTCGGCACAGTCAAAGTCATCTCCGACCGAGAAGAACTCAAAACCGAACTTTCGCTTCGCGACAGTGGCGGATTCTTCATCTGTACCATTCAGAAATTCTGTGAGTCAATCGGAGAGTTAAACACTCGCCGTAATATCATCTGTTTTTCTGATGAGGCCCACCGCACCCAAATTCGCCTTAGTAGCAAAATCAAAGTTGTTGAACATAAGGACATCGAAGCCAAGGTGGAACAAACCTCAGCAGGTGCAGTTGCCGTTAGAATAATTGATGAAAGCAAAATCGGTGCTTTTGTAACCAAACCCTATGCCGAACAACTCCGCACGGCGTTTCCTAATGCCACATTCGTCGGCTTTACAGGTACACCTATCGCCGAAACGATTCAAGTGTTCGGTGAAATAGTGGACCGCTACACCATGCAACAAGCGGTGGACGATGAAATTACTAAAGACATCAAGTATATTCCACGCATTGCCCAAGTAACACTCGATTCCGAAAAGGTCAAGGAGATAGAGGATTATTATACCCGATGTGCGGAGGAGGGAGCAACCGAATCTGACATAGCTGCAAGTAAAAAGGCGATGAGTGCCATGGAGCAGATACTTGGCGATGAAGAACGACTGGAACGCCTTGCAGCCGACATCATAACACACTATACTGCCTCTTGTGACAATAAGCCCGGTGTGGTACAAAAAGCCATGGTTGTATGTAGCAAGCGAGAAATTGGCTATGCATTATTGCAGAAATTCCGCAAACTTCATCCCGAGTGGTTTGAGGAACGCAAAGCACCGGAGGGCTATGTAGTCCCTGAAAAAGAAATGAAAGAACTGATTCCGATGCCGACTATTGCCATGGTTGCCACCCGTGGCAAAAACGACAAAAAAGATATGTACGACTATCTTGGTGACAAGAAGCGCACCAAGACACTTGAAAATGCCTTTAAACAGGAATACTCAAACTTCCGTGTCGTCATAGTTGTGGATATGTGGATTACGGGATTCGATGTACCGTGCCTCACCTATCTATACAACGATAAGCCGCTGCAAAAGCATACATTGGTACAAACAGTCAGCCGTGTCAACCGTAAATACCCAGGTAAAGACTTTGGCTACATTATTGACTACATAGGTATTCGCAATAATATGATGGAAGCCATGAAGCAATATGGCGGTGATACTTTTGGTCCAAGCGAGGATGATGTGCAGCAAGCGTTAGAAGCGTTGCTTGTAGAACTCGAACTTATCAAGCAGCTCTTTGCAGGTTTTGACCTAAAACCATTCATAGATAAAGATTCAAAACCGCTTGACCGACTTGAATGTCTTGGCAAAGCGTCAGAGCATATTTTGACTTTGAGCAAAATGTACAATGTAGCCAAAGAGGGCAAAAGACCTAAAGAGGTAGATGCTAAGACTTTCTTCTTGGCTCACGTGAAGCGTCTGAAAACCGCTTATGACATCTGTCAACCTTCAAACGCCCTGAACCACGAACAGTTGTCGCTGTCACAGTGCTTTATGTGTGTCGCTACTTATATTCGCAAGGCTTCGGGCGAGAAACACGATGTGGAGAGCATGAACCGCGTAGTGCAGCGCATGGTTGCCGAAGCATTGCAGTGTAACAGCGTGGTGAGCATACTTGACACTGATGTAGAGGAAAGTATATTTAGCCCCGGCTTTATCGAACAGCTCAACGGAGTTAAGTTGCCTGCCACCCGTCTTGAAGTGCTCATTAAGATGTTGCGTCGAAGCATTGCGCAATATAAGAATACAAACAAGTTTGCCGCAGAGAAATTTGAGGAACTGCTTAAAAAGACTTTGGAGGAGTACCACAATCGTCGTGCAACACTCTCTTCTGCCGAGGCTACCCAGACGCAGAAAGATACGGTGGACGAGATTATTCGCAATGCCACCCAACAGGCACTCGACATTCTTAGCAAATTGGGCGAGGATAAAGAAAGTTTCCGTAAACTTGGTCTTACATTTGAGGAGAAAGCCTTTTACGATATATTGATGCATATGCGCGATGTTCATAACTTTGAGTATGGCACAGACCGCAAAGTAGGCTCGCTGATCATCAATGACAAGTGTAAGGCTCTCGCCAAAAAAGTAAAAGAGTTGATTGATACCCAATCGTGCTTTGCCGATTGGTTGTCAAATACAAATGTTCGTGCCAAACTCAATCAAGACCTTTGGTTTTTGCTTGATGAAAACGGTTACCCACCTGAATGGAGCGATGATGTTTTTGATCAGGTTCTTGACCAAGTGGAAAACTATAAAGAGCATCAATCTGCCCCACGCTTATATAGTGTTAATACAGACTATTATCCGTTTATGGTTGCAGAACCGTAATAGAAAAATCCTTATGAATATGATAACACCATCAAAAGAACAAAGTAAGCGTTCTGCTGCACATATTTTTGCCGCTTTTCAATATCAATGGGATTACTTTGTGCTACAGCTTTTAGCCACAAATGATGATACGATTACTGTCAGTTTTGAACTTCTTGATGATGTTGATAAACAGACGGGAGAATGTATCACCTTATATCAAATAAAACATAGTGTTCAAAAAAACGCAAAAAACGAAACAATAAATTTAAGTAATAGAGATACGGACTTGTGGAAAACAATATCCATTTGGATGGAGTTTATTGACGAACAACCGGATGTCTTAGCGAGTCACAAGTTCGTTTTAGTAACAAACAAAGCTATTGAGGATAACGCGTTTGTTAACGCTCTCGGGAAGTTTAGAGAAAATAGGTCTATTGACGAATTAAAATCGGCACTTATTTCCATTCAAGGATCCGAGAGGGTCAATAAAGATAAGACCGATATTACCAAAAAGAAAAGTGCTGATATTTCAGAGATAATTACGAAATTATTAAGTAAGTCGTATCTGTCAGAATTTTGTGCCCGAATTTCTGTTTCTGAAACTTCGGATATGCTGAAAGATGAAGTTAAAAGATACATGGATAATCGTTTTTGCTTAAATAAGAATCGTGTAGAGTGGGTTTATGATCAACTTATGAATAGATTGCGAGATGATTCTGTTGAAAATATTGAAAATAATATACCTATCTCCTACACAGGAGCCATTTTTAAAGAGCGATACCAGAGTATAATTGATATTGGACGTCAGAAAATACATTTCAGGACGAACTACAGCTTTAGTGAATTTAATGGCAATCCTCGTGACTTATTATTTATGAAACAACTTTTTTCTATTGGAGACACTAAAGAGGACGAATTGGACAGAATGGTAGAGCTAACCACGAGATGGCTTTGCTTTAACAACAACCTCCAAGAGCATTTCAATAATAAGGCTTTGCTTCATGAAGATGTAGATAGTCTTACCAAAAATGTAGTTTCATCATGGGATAATTACCATCGGTCCAAACACCGTAGAATAACATCGGCATCAACTGATGACGAATTATGTGAAGCAGGTTGTAATACGGTTGATGAGATGAGAAAAGAGCGATTTTCATTAGCCGAAACTCCGTTAGAGCAATTCTTAAGCGAAGGATGTATATATTACTACTCAAATTCACCAACAGATATAATCCCCGAATTACCTTTAATTGGTTGGCATCATAACTGGAAAGATAAATTTAAGAAGTCATGAACAGAGTATATAATAATGAAGGAATAATCATGGCATGCATAGTCCATATCCTCAGAGAAAGAGATATGGATATAGTTCTATTGTATCTTGTTAGTACAATTTTGATAGACAATCAGTTAAGTGCAGAGTTGTATGACTGTATAGATTTCAGACAACTTTCCAATCGCATTAAGAGTCAAGGGCTAATATCTCGTAAATTGGATTCGTTTGGTCCATATTTCATGAATGCCATAATTATACTAAAACAGAGCAATACTATTACAGTATCAGAAGGCGTACTGCGATTAATCGACAAATCCTTTCCTAATGGAAATCTAAGTTCCAGAAGGTTGGGGCGGATAATTAATAATGCAAATCGCTTATTAGATATATGCAAGGACTTATCAACCGAAGAAATTTATAACGAATTAAACGTATTTCTATGAATCTATATATTGAAAGCATAAAATTATGGTTCAAGGGTTTTAGTGAAAACTCGCAAAGGACGATAACCTATCCCTTCATACCAAATAAGATAAATGTTATTACAGGGGATTCTTCCACTGGCAAATCATCTATACTCGGAATTATTGATTATCTTTTTCTCTCAGATAATCCGGTAATTGTAGAAAATATAGTTAATGAGAATGTAGAGTTCTATGGTATGCATTTATATCTTAATGGTACAAGTTACATTCTTATAAGAAAAGCCCCGCATTTTGGGAAAGGTTCGCAAGATGTATATTGGGAAAAACAGCAAGAATACCCAACGCCATATACCCCCACACATACTGTTGGAAATATGAGAGCTTTACTCACATGTATGTTTAAGGTTCCAAAACATGAAGAAAAAGTTGGTCATAAAACATATCCTATGACCTTCAGACATTTTTTGCCATTTAACTACTTGACCGAAGATATTATTTCATCAGCCAATACATATTTTGATACGGCTTTTTTTATGAACCGAAGTTTTGACGCACACCTTGATTATGCCTTGGAGTATGTCAATGGCATTAGGTGTCATAACGGAAAAGAAGTGGAATCTGCAATTCAAAAGGCTGAAAAGGATTTGAACAACTATCAACTAAAGCATCAAAAAGCACAGGCTGATGAAATAAAATATAGAGACTGTCTCGTTTCTATATATGAAGACGCATTGCGCCTTAACCTTGTCCCTGCTGATAATTTGTTTATTCGTGAAAATGCAAATGAGCTACAACATTATATTCAACGAACTATAGATGAATACGACAAGCTCATCAAAAATGATGAGGATACTAATAAACTTGAGAGACTAAAAAAACAACGGGATGGACTTAAGTCTAAATTAAGTGTCTATAGCTCTCTACTTTCGGAGATGGGTAAACAAAAAGATATGGGAGTGAAGATTCAAGATAGCCTGCGTCCTATTTCCTACATAAGGAAACACATAGATGAGGTCATAATCTGTTCAGAAACAACAGAACTTCTTGATTTGTTGGAAAAACAACTTATAAAAATAAAGAAGTTAAGAACAGAAACGCCTAAATTGCCTGTTGATTTCACTTCAAGATACGAAGAGTTAAAACAAGAACTGGAAACTTGTGAAACAGAACTAAAGCGATTAACATCTCTCCGAAAGACCATTGCTAATCCTAGGTGGATTAACATGGCACTAAGTCTTAAATATCAGCTGAAAGAACTGAAGAAGCCACAAGTAGATACATTTCAGCCAAATGTTGAGCAAGATATGCTGTCAAAAATTGAATCATTGAAAATTCAATTAAAACAGATGTATTTATTGCCTCACGACGTAAAAGAAATACTGAACGAATATATAAACAAATATTTTCTTTCAAAAAATGGCATTGTAGATTCTTATCTAGATTCATCAATGCGTTATGACGATGAGGAACGCAGAGTATCGTTATTGAAAAATGGAGAAGAGTATTCTATTAGAAATGTAGGTAGTAAATCAAACTATATGTTCCTACATTTATGTTTCTTTCTCGGCCTCCATCGGTCTATAATGGCACATCAGTCCGAACAGGTTGGCTCATTTCTGTTTATTGACCAACCAAGCATTCCGTATTATGCAGATAAAAACGCGCTTGAGAACGATGACAAGAAACAACTAATCAAGGCATTTGGACTGCTCAATGATTTTATGAAAGATATCATAGACGGCGAAAAGAATCATTTTCAGATTATACTGATAGAACATGCTGACGAATCCTATTGGGAAGATTTGGAGTATTTTCATACGGCAGCGAAGTTTTCAAAATCTGAAAATGGAGGTCTAATTCCTAACTATATTTATGAATGATGGTAAAATTCAAATTAGGTATACCTGTAATTGCCACAGTACAAAAAGTGGGAAATAAATCCAGAGAAGAAGGAATCGCATTTGCTTCTAAAGCGGACGATATGTCGTTTGCTTCGGAGTTTGTGTCAACATTGGTGAAAAACACATTTAAGTTTGATACTTTTAGCCAATTTGATTCGATTGATTCTTTGGATATGAATCCGTCCTATAGATTTGTACGCAAGATATTTGAAAATAAAGATGAGTTTGTTAAACAATCAAATAATCTTGCGAGACACCTTTATGACCAAAGTATACATCCACACATTAGTAACGGAGAGTTTTATGTAATTTATATTGACGGTTGCATTATTAACGATGAAACTGTTGATGCTGTTATGTTACTCAAAACAGAAGCAAAAGATAACTTTTTAACCGTGTCCTATGAAAACGGAGAATACTCCATAAAATCACAACTAGGCCTGAGTACAAAGCATTTAGACAAAGGGTGTATAATTTTCAATACCCAATCAGATAATGGATATTTAATTTCTATCGTAGAAACATCAACTATCCGTCAAGATGGCAGATATTGGTCTAACAACTTCCTTTATATTAAGGAAATAATTACTGATTTTCAGCACACTGAACATATAGCAGATTTTTGTTCTACTGTAGTTCGACAAATTAGTAAAGGAAATCCTGAAAAATCTTTGGATTTAGTTAAGGCATCTCGAAAAATCATACAAATATTGCAAAATGAAGGTCGGGAAGTAAATACAAATGAACTGATCTCATCATTAGCAATTGATGAGGAAGTCGCATCCATGTTATTATCATATAAAAGAGAATATGAAGAAAGGAGTGGAGAGATGCCTGAAACTTTCAAAATAGCACAAAATGCAGCGAAGAGAAAGGCTATCACGAAAGCTAATATCTTAAAAATAGGTTCAGGTTTTGAACTTAAGGTATTAGATTCATCAGCCATTATCGAACAGGGATATGATGATGAGAAGAAACAGAATTTTCTCAAACTATATTATAGATAGGTATGAAGGAAGATATGACAATTGACGATATAAAGAACCTTGTGTCAGCTGACGAGTCAAGAACTCTGGAACTGAAGAAGACTACCGGCGAATTGAAAGACGGTATGCATTCGGCATGTGCTTTCTTGAACACCGAAGGTGGTTGGCTGATTTTCGGTATTGCACCGAAGTCCTTGAAGATAATCGGGCAAGAAGTAACGGACAAGACACAGCAGGAGATTGCCCAGGCATTGGCAGGACTGGAACCTGCAGTAGATGTGCGGGTGGCGTATATTGATGTGCCGGAGCACCCGGGCAACAAAGTTATTGCCATGCACTTTGACGGTTGGGTATGGGGTGAGCACCCACATACATTTCACGGTTGTCCCTATTTCAAAGTTGAGAGCACTACGAAAGTGATGCCACAAGATATGTATGATGAACGCATTCGTGCCCACCAACCTCAGTTGTATGCGTGGGAAAGGTTGGCGGCTGACGGTGTAGCATTGGCAGACCTTGATGAAAACCTGATTCGCAACAGCATCCGACGAGGTATAGATGGCGGACGTATTCCTGAATCTGCATTGTATGAGTCGACAGGAGATATTCTTTCAAAATGGAAATTGCTTAAGAATGGCGTGCCGACTAATGGTGCGGTATTGCTGTTTTCCAATAACATAGACGAGTATCCGCAATTTACGCTAAGAATGGCTCGGTTTGTGGGTACGAATAAAAATATGTTCCGGGACATCAACGTGCTGAAGGTAATTTCTTCCAACTGTTAGATGCCGGAGTTGCGTTCTGTTTCAAGCATCTTTCTCTCAGTGGTAGAATCACCAATCATAGTTTGGAACGGGAGGAACAGCTTGAAGTGCCTTATCATGCGTTAAGGGAAGCTCTTATCAATGCTCTTTGTCATCGTCATTGGGAAAGATATAATCTGACCATCAGCCTTGCCATCTATGATGACCGTATAGAAATAGCTAGTCCTGGTACATTTCCACCTCAGATAACACCTGAAAACATAAAGGAGCCTCACGAGTCATATCCGCATAACCTGAAAGTGGCGGAAGCACTTTATCGGATGACTTATCTGGAAAACTGGGGGAGTGGTGCAAAGCGTATCATGGATGCTTGTCAGGCACAAGGTGTGGAATCCCCCACATGGTCTTCTGATGGTGGCTTTGTTACTATTACTTTCATGCGACCTTATTTCGCATCCGATACAACAAAGATAGACAAGGAGGATAAAAAAGCAACTAAAGAGGACAAGTACCGCTCAACTACCGACCAAGTACCGCTCAACTATCGACCAAGTACCGCTCAAGTTCAAGAAATGATTCTTTCAATGAGTGACGACTATATGGCGATGAATGAAATTATGTCCAATATGGGATTCAAACATCGTACATCATTCCGGAAAAATTATTTTCTTCCTGCGTTGGAAGATGGTGCAATTGAACCAATGTATCCTGAACAGCCCAATCATCCGAAACAAAAATACAGACTCACAGAATTAGCAAAAGAGTGGATAAAGGATAATTCAGACCATTCAAAAGAGTAAAAATGGCATCGCTGATTTGAAAGGATTTCCGACTTCGGAGGAAATCCAGTTTCCTGTAAGGACAAGGCGTTTTGAGCTGCTCGAAGTATTTTGAGCAGCCCAAAACATACCTTGCTGTGTTCAAGTGAACACAAAAATCATTTGAAGCATTGACAGAGAAAGATACTTTTATAAGATAACTTATCATACGAAGTTACCTTTGAGTTTAACTGATAAAACGTATGTATGGTCATACGTTAATTCAACTGACCATAATGTCATATGACCAATAATATGCTTCATCAGCCGTATGTATAATTGATAAGTCGTATGGCTGATAATACGGCTGACTGGTAAGTTTGATATATTTTTTATCTACAAAGTTCTCTGTATTGATGAGTTGATATGTAATCGGACTTTCAATACTAATTTGAAAATGTGATATAGGACAATGGCTACCATATCAACGCAACACGCTGCCACTTTCAGGAAAACGATTGCCCGACAATGGATTATATATTCCTTTGTAGCAAAAGAAACAACAAAAGGAATACATTATGGAAATTGTATCAATCGAAAAAAGAACTTTTGAGGCAATGGTCGCAAGGTTCAACCGCTTCGTTAGCCGCATGGAGGTTATCTGCCAACGGCATGGAGAAAAGAGAATGAGTGAGTGGATGGATAATCAAGACGTGTGTCGGATGCTCAACATCAGTCCACGCACGTTGCAAACGCTCCGAGATAATGGAACATTGGCATACAGCCAAATCAATCACAAGACCTACTACCGTTCCGAAGATGTGGAGCGCATCGTTTCTGTCATTGAGGATAGGAGAAAGGAAGCAAAGTTCAAAGGTAAAACAATCTGATAACTGAATAAAGTAATAACATAAACCCACTAAATTCAGAGTAATATGAACGAACTGATCAACAAAGACAACGAGTGGATAATCCACTTCATGAGCAGCCTCGACAGTCTGCTTGCCCGTTTCGAGCATCTGACCGCCAACTACCGCCCGACATTAGGAGGCGAACGTTTCTTTACCGACAAAGAGGTGTCGGCACGGTTGAAGGTGAGCCGCCGGACACTTCAAGACTATCGCAACGAAGGACGTATCGCCTATATCCAGTTGGGCGGCAAAATCCTCTACCGTGAATCCGACATCGAAAGGATGCTGAATGACGGTTACCGCTCCGCCTACCGACAGGCTGTAATCTGATTTTACCGTCAGTCGCTTGTTCCCGTTGCCGGATGCCTTTCAATCGTGTGACGGGCAGTGACAAGGTTTTCGGGTTGAATACGCTCAAACTCGTTTGAGGAAGATTCTGCCCGAAACGGCATCGCCGTCTGACCTTGCCTCTGATGTCAAAGCCATACGCTACCTTTGCATCCGACATTGGTAACGAGTGGCTGACGGAATGAACTTCAACTATACCATAGGTTGTTACCTCTGCTACAAGAAACGAACAGTGTAATCGGTGTTTCTTTTGTGGCGGTACTAATTTTACTGATTACAAACTGTCTAAGCAGAACACTTTCTTTACTGCATACTCTGAATGCAATGGCTATAATCATTTCAATGTTATAAATATCATAACTGATGCTTTCCGGTTGTTTGATATACTTCCTCGTTTCAACTTCCTCCAGTTCCTTATTCTTGTAGATGGAATGAATCGCCTTGCGAATATCGTATGAGAACACTCCGAGCAAGTCGGCAATCTCAAACTTTGTCATCCATACAGGTGCAGTAGGCATAGTGACCACACCCGTTTCACTGATTGTTATTACTCCTCTTTCCATACCTATTGCATTACTTTTGCCATCACGTTCTTTACATTATTCATATCTCGCAGAATAGAGGAGTCAAGTACACGGGCATAGTGCTGTGTCATTTTGATGTTGGTATGACCGAGCATTTTCGCTACATTCTCAATACTCACGCCATTGGCAAGGCATACAGAGGTCGCATACGAGTGGCGGGCGACATGTGTGGTCAAGGTCTTGTTTATCAGACATAAGTCTGCAATTTCTTTCAGATAGCTGTTCATTTTCTGATTGCAGGGAACTGGCAGCAATCTGTTTTTCTTTTGGCAAGCCGGATGCTTTGCGTATTTGCGGAGAATCTCCAACGGAATATCAAGCAAGGGAATGTTGCACATGTTCTTCGTCTTTTGGCGAGGCTTACGAATCCATAGGTTGCCATTGGAATCTTCCACGATATGTTCCGGCGCCAGTTGTTGCACATCAATGAATGCCAATCCTGTAAAGGCAGCAAAAATAAAGACATCACGGACAATGGTAATACGCTCTAACGGGAACTCCTTGTGATAAATGGTGAGCAGTTCATCCATTGTCAAGAACTCGCGGATAACTTCTTTCTCATGAAACTTGATGCCAATGAATGGGTCTTTGGTTATCCATTCATTGGCAAGCGCAAGATTGGTTATCTTCTTCAAGCACTTCATATAGCGGATAACCGTATTTTGCTGGCACTCCTTCTCCGTTTTGAGATAGAATTCAAAGGCACGCACCAGTTCGCCATTGACTTCCAATAATGGTAAATCCTCCTTGCCGTATTTCAGTTTGATAAGTTCTGCAAGATAACGCTTGCAACTCTCATAACGGCGGACGGTAATTAAGGCATAGTCCTTCCCGACAAGTTTACGGCATTGGTCGTTATGTTCTTGGATGGTTTGAATGAGAGTGCGGACAACCTCAGGCACTTGGTCTTGCCCGAAGAACTTTTCCTGCAACAGGCGGGCGGTAATGAACCGTCCTTGTTCCTCTAGTTCATTAAAAGTCTGGTAGAGCTTGATTCTTGCGTCCTCAATATAGGCGTTCAAGTCGCAGGATTTGCGGCTTTTCCCTTTGGCGCACTCCTTCGCCTGATTCCACAAGGATGGCTCTATGCTCTTGCGGATGTTGTTTTCCACTCGCGCACCGTTCACGGTGATACGCATACATACGGAGGCTTCCCCGTTTTTCAGCAACTTGGCTTTCTTGATAAAGAAAAGCACATTGAATGAGTCTCTTTTCATGTTCCTACAGTTTTTCGTTGTACAAAAGTAGGAAACCATGCACGCTTTATTGATACGCAAAATACTGCAAATCAGAGAGAAGTAACCCTATTCGGTGGAGATATGTACTCCACCTATTTTGCTCCACCTTTTGGAACACCGGTAACGGTAATATTTTGCCGCTTTTTGCGTTCCGCCGGAAAACAAAAAATCCCGATTTCGCTTGGGGATCAGGATTTTACTATCTTTTGCTTTTCTTCAAAGTGGTGCCACCAGTTCTAAAACAGGTTGCTCTCATTTTCTTTTATTTTTTAACTAAAATAATTTGGTTACTGATTTCCAACTTCTTATCAGACCATTGGTGATTTGGATTTTTCATTTTTATTTCTATTATTCGTAAAAATGGGGAGCAAATGTTTTACCAATGTTTTACCCCTGTACATTGCAAGTATAAAATGAATGTTGAACCGATTAAATAATTGTAGAAATGAACGTAGCACGAATCGTAGCAGTAATTAGACGTGAGAAATTATCAAAGTCCACGAATGAAGCCCCTGTATGTTTACGGATTATCAAAGACAGGAAAGTTATGTACAAGACATTATTTCATGTCAGTCCGGAGTTTTGGGATGATAAAAATAGATGTATAAAGAAACAGCATCCGAATGCAGAGATATTAAATACTACTATCAACCAAAAGAAAGCTGAATTAGAAAAAGAAACTTTGCTTCTAACATTAGCTGACAGTTCCATTAGTATGGAAACAATCAGAAACAAAATTAATAATAGAACTTCGTTTGATTTATTTGAGTATGCCAACAAGTATATTGAACAATTATACAAGGATGGGAAGCACGCTACATATAAAAAGTATAAATCTGTAGTTAAGAAACTACGTTTTTATGTGGGGAATGATTCTTTACCTATAAAATCTATATCATTGGATTTTATCAAAGGGTATGAAAATTATCTGATGAATCACATAGGCAATAATAGAAATACCACTACTGTTAATCTGAAAGCACTTGCAAAATTGGTAGGGGATATTTATCGAAATTATGATATGGATGAAACGGGAAATCCATTCCGTAAAATGAGATTTAAACGTGAACAAACAGACAGGACGTTTTTAGAAATAGAGGAAATACATAAAATCCAACATCTTAAATTGAGAGCTAGAAATCCGTTATATGATGCAAGAGAGGTTTTCCTGTTTGAATGCTATACGGGAATTAGAATCTCGGACATATTAACTTTGAAGTGGAAACATATCACTGATGAAAAAATATCAATCCGTATGCGTAAGACTGAAAAGTTGTTGAGTATTCCAATAAATGATTATGTTAGGGCTGTCTTGGATAGAAGACGTTGTGCGGTAGAGAATAATGGAGGCAAAATAACATCTGAAAAATATGTCTTTAATATATTAAAAGTGGATGTGGATGAAGTGTCAGCACAAGATGCTTTGAACGCAATCAGTTCAGCTACGGCGGTTATCAATAAACAATTAAAGAAGATTGCAAAAAAAACTGGTATTGATAAGAACTTGTCCACTCACTGTGCCAGGCATTCATATGCGACTGCGTTACTAACCAATAATATACCATTGCCAGTAATAAAAGAAATGCTTGGACATAGCGATATAAAAGTTACTCAGATTTACGCAAAGGTTGTGGACAGCAAACGGAATGAAGTTGTAGAATGTTTAAATAAAGTATATCATGGATAATTCAAATTTATTTTTAGATTCCAAAGCTGTTGCTGCCATTTTAATGGTAAGCAAACGCACATTACAAAATTATCGCTCCGAAGGTAAATTGGTGTTTTATAAAATTAGTCCTAAGACGATTCGATATCGTGTGGAAGATGTGGTTGATTTCTTAAAACAAAGCAATTGCTGTTCCTATCAGAAAGATAGAGTTAACGCGCTTATAGAAAAATACACGGTAAAATTGTAATTCAAATTAAAGTAATAAATAATGGAGATGGCAAAATTGCTATTTCCATTATTTTTTTAGATAATTAAAATGAAAACATTATTCAACCTCATTTTTGAATTTTCAGAATACGCAAAAAATAAAAATAACGAGTAAACTATAAAAGCCTTTTACTATAATATGTAAAACGCTGTATCATAGTCATATAAAGAAAATAAGGCAATCAGGTTAGTATATCTAACCGATAGAAAATGTGGTAAAAATACAGTTGTGTAAAAATGAAAAGCCTCAACCACATGGCTAGCCTAGCGGCATAAGCAAGAGGAAAGCATTTGAGCGTAAGCCAAGCTATTAGCCCCCCCCCTTAAATGACAACAGATAAGAAAGTAGACAAGGGTGGTTTGTTTAATTCGGACATGAGAATGAAAATTGAGATATTTTTTATTTTTATGCTGGTAACTGATTTACTTTTTATACCTTTGCAAAAATCCCTAATAAATAATAAGAAACAGACAATAATTAATAACATACATATTGATTAAAAGCATTAGCTTTTATTCTTGCTTCTAAAAATCGCCAAAATTGAAGCTGTCAAGAGTAAAGTGTTAGTGCCCATGCTTATGCGTGGGCTTTACTCATTTGACAGCACGGTGTTTGGCGATACCATAGAAGCAAATGTAGTTTAGCCCACGTTTTTTATGGAAGAAAAAATACCAAACACAGAGGAAATCATACGTATAGAAAGAACAGGGAATTTTCGATTTAAGCAAGTCGTTTCTGACTTTCTGATAGAGGTTATTCGTGATAGTATAGTATCTGCAAAGAAATATATTGAGATAACAAATTATACGACTTTCTGTTTCGGAGAGTTACAAATGCACTCTATAATAATACCGGCATTAGCTAAAAATACTGATTGCTTTATTCTTGAATACCCTATTGAACGGAAAGTTGGAAAAGAAAATCATTGGGGACGAGTGGATTATTACTGCCGATGCAATGCAAAAAAGAAAAATGAATATCATTTGTTTTTAGAACTTAAAAGCAACAAGCAATCTTTACCGTTCTGCAAATATCGAACCGATAGCCTTTCTTTTTGGAATACTGCATATAAACAAATTTGTGGAATAGAAAGAGAGATAAAACTAAACAAGAATTTCTATAAAAAACCGATTGTTCGTGTTTGTATGGAAACAATAGCTCTTTATGCTCACGAAACAAAAAATGTTGCGTCATTAGTGGATGATGTAGTTGAAATAGCTAATAATGATTTTGGTTGCAGTAAAGCAAAACCCAATTTGATTGTTTTATGGAAATGCAGTAAGGGAATAACTGAAATAGCAGAAGATGAGTGGCATGAAGGGCGCAAAATGTATGGTATTATATTTGTATGCCATATAATGGAACCGTATTTTCCTCCATTTTAAAACAGTATAATATGTTTATTGTAAACTTGTTTTTTGTATCTTTACTTCCATTAATATAGATAATCGTAGTAATGATAGATAGAATAACAATCTATATAGATGATGTAAAGTTTGAAGATGTAGAAAAACGACTTGGTTTAACGCCATCAAAGGTCGCTGAGGATGAAAGCCTTATATATTCTTCACTTATAAGCAACTTAAGGTTTACTTATAAAGGTAACCGTTTAACCATAACAGGTTCTTTGCACAAATATGCGAAAGGAAACAATTATTCTTTGTTTACTTATGAAGAAGCTAAAGCTGTATTGTTGAAATTGTCTGATATAACGAACATACCTTTGAAATACTTTATCGTTACCAGTATAGAATTAGGTGTCAATTTTCAGATGAATAAAGATGTATCACGTTATCTTAATACAATACATAGCTATAAATCAAATAGGTTTATTCCTATGACACCATTAAAAGGAACGAGTCAATTAAGAGGGTGTAGATGTAGCTTCTCGGAATATTCCATAAAGTTCTATGATAAGACTTTTGAAGCTATCAAGAGCTCCCGTATCCCTATAGCAGAGCGTGATAAAGTTCCTGTGAATTTATTGCGGTATGAAATTAAGTTATCACGTAAGCAATTAAAGAACAAGGGATTCACCAATGTGACAGGCAGCAACCTATTAAGTCCTTTGCATTATATACGTTTCAAACGTTTAATGAAAAAGATATTTGATAAAATTGTTTTTGATGATATTGAAGTGGATTATACAGGCTATTTGGAAAATGATATAAAAAGATATATATTTGCCAAGTCTGACAGGTATGATTATTATCTGCAATGTCTAAAAAATTATTTCGGTGTTGCTGAATATCGCAAGGAAAAGCGCAGAACAAATGAACTGCTTAAAAGAATGGATTCACTCCCCAAAGGAGAATTAACAGCTGAAATAAAATCAAAATTTGAAATAGCAATGTCTAAAATATAATGGGAAACGTAAATTTTCCATGCTCCAATATGCAGGAATAGTATTTATAATATTGGTAGAATATAATTAAAATAATAATTGAAGCTGTATGCTAGATAAATTAAGACTGATATTATATTTAATTTTAATATTCATAGGACTAATAGCTCTTCTTTACATTGCGCCTATATTTTTTATAGTATCTATAATAATTTTGTGGATGGGGATAAAGGATTTAGATAAGAGGGAAAATAAAAAAGATTATGATATTAATAAAAAACTATCTTCTTTGAATAATAAAGAGAGAGTTGAAAGTTGTACCCTTAAATATGAGAATGAACTAACAACTGTTGATATATATTCTGAAGAAAATAACCAAATAGAAGAAGATAGCTATCCCAATATAGACAAATACAATTTTTATATAACAAATGAGGAAAAAATTCTATCTTATTTTTATGAAAGATGCAACAGAGAGGATTTGGGAATATTAAGGACTACTGGGGAAAACAGTTTGTATAAAAAAAAGTTGAGAGACAAAAGATGGATTGAAAAGAGAGAAAAAATAAGGAAAAGAGATCGTTATCGTTGCCAATACTGTCATAATATTTATGTTTTGAAAGACATAAATGAATTGTATGAGATTGTGGATTTTGAAGAGATCGCTTCTTGTGTGATAGATGTTTACAAACAAATTCAGAAGAACGAAATAAAATTTGAAGTTGATAAAGATTTAAAATTTAATCAAGAAAGTTACTATATCCCCAAATATAATTTGTGGATGAACTATTTTTACGAAGATTTAAGCCGGTTGCCAATTTTATACCAATCTATGCTTCCTGCTAGAAAAATGCAAATACTATCAGATGTCAAGTGTTCTACCAAAGATACATATGAGTATTATTTAAAATCATTAAAAAGCTCTTTACGATATAAACGAAAGGGAAAAAAAACAGGCTTCATAGACTCTATTTTGATAGAACATGATGATAGAATTAAAACATCGCATAAGTTTTTTTTATGTCAAAATATTGAACGGGATAATAGATTTGCTTATCAAGGTAGAGCCAGTATATTTATTGATGGGTATTCCATAATATTTCCGCTTTATGAAATAAAATTATTTAATACACTGGAAGTTCATCATAAAAGATATCCAAGAAGTAAAAATCCATGGGATGTGGACGATGCTGATTTAATCACTCTTTGCTCTAAGTGTCATAAGTTGGAACATCAGAAGTTCAAATAGCGTGAATTTGAGATAAAAATCTAAGTTATTAAAAAAGAGATAGAGTTCTTTGGCAGATGGCTTATTTTCTTCTAATTTTATATCGAATTTGCATTAATATAAAAAGGTAAATCTAAGAATATCTACTAATGTGGGATACTTGCCGACAATATTCTTTTTGATAGAGGTATAAGTTTTGTATGTATTCAGTACATTAAAGTAAAGTAATTCAAAAGCACTGCTGTCAATATATGGCACATCTTTCTTATAGCCTGAAATGAGAGCGCATCCTGTACGTTTAATAAAATCTGTGATATTTTTTTCAGTAGTATTAAGTGTAGAACAACTTCCAAAATGTACAATAATACCGTTTAATTTGTCTTCTAATACATCTGCAATCTCTTTTAATGTTATATACTCGTTACCGATACAAATGCGGTTTTTACGTCCATGATACGCAATATATAAAACGGTATAATTTGAATATCGTTTTTGTGTGAAGCTTTGAAGCCCCTTTATAAAATCTCTTTTGGTAATGCATTTTTTATATATGTATTTGATTTTAGAGAAAGTGAACAATAAATCCAGTATAGGTTTTATGCTTTGATTGCTGTGAGGATGTTTATTCCAGTTTCCCTCTATGCAATAAATATGCCTTATTTTATTTTCCGTATTTCCCATTATTATTTATTGAGTTATGCACTTTATATATGGTAATACATTAAGTATATAAAATCTATTTTTGAAGTGATGATAACTCATGTATTTCATCTTGATATCAACTTTCATACCATATTATTTTAAAATAATGGTGCTAAAATACGAAAAAAAACTTATCTTTGCAATATAACTAATTGAAAATCAGACAATTAAATATGTTTTTATTAAAAGTTTTACCTATGTTTTACCCCCAAAAAATAAAAAACGCTGTAACTTATTCAGTTACAACGTTTTGTGAAAAGCTCTATGCACTTTGTTTAGTGGTGCCACCAGGAATCGAATGTTTAAATTCAAAATCCTAAATTACAGCACTTTAATATTTTTGGAAAAATCCCCGAACCACTGAATCAGCCATATGCCAAATTCACCAATTTTCGATAGATTCTCGTTAATCATCCTTTGACTTTACAAAGGTAAGTGTTCGGTTCTATTCCTCCAAATATTTATATAGTTATTTAAAGTGGTTACAAGTTATTTGTATAAAGTTTAGCTTTTGATTACTAATGTTTTAAGAAATATCATTCAAATGCCAATACTTTGTTTCTTTCCAATATTTCTATAATGTCCTGTTCCTTATACAGGATCTTTCCTCCTATTTTGTAATATGGCAATTTACCATTCATCCTATATTCAATGAGTGTTCTTTTGGTTATTTTGAGAGCCTTTGATAATTCTTGTTCTGTAATATAGCGGTTCCCGTCTAATATAGGTCTGTAGATTAAAGGATTTGCATCCAACATTTTGGATATACCTTCCATGGCTTCAATAAATCTCTTGACTTCATTACTATCCTTATTCAATACCTGCTGTCCCATTTCCATTATTAGTATGTGTTTTGAGGTTCTTCTTCATGTAGTTTAGAATATCTTCTTTTTTATAATAAATCTTTCTGTCTATACGACTGAAGGGGATTAGCCCTTTCTGTCTTAAAGACAACAGTTTTCTGTCTGATATATTCATAAGAATACATACATCCTGATTATCCAACCATTCATTCAGTTCAGATTTGGAAGAGTTCAGTCCTTTCAGTTGTTTTTCTATCTTGAACAATATGTCGTTCATTTCCATAAATGCACTGGCTTCTATGTTCACTATCTCCATAATCATTTGTTTAAGTAGTTGGTACAAAAATAGAATAGAAGGCTGTGGAACACAAGAGACTATCATCAAAGTGCATTATATTACATCAGATGTCATAGCGAAGCAACTGAACTATGCAGATCGGAGGGAGCTGAAATCCCTGTCTTATTTCGGGATTTTATAAGCAGACTATGTTTGGTTATTTGGGAAGGTGGATTTTCACTGTAATTGTGAGGTCGTATATGGGATATAAGGATAGCCGCCTTTGATTTACGGCTATGCGTCACGTCGGTCGCAGTTAATCCCTGTAATCTTTTCTTTAATGCCAATCCGTTTGCCGCCGCATTCTTTTTCAGGTGAATTTTCATGGCGTAAGCCATAAGGAAAATTCTCCTGAAAAAAGAAATAAATGCGGCTGGCAAATCAGGATTGGGATTTATCTTTGATGGAAGGGAGAAATATTTATAGGACTTCTTTTCTTTAAAATGAAAACTTTTCATTAAATTGCGCTCATAATAACAATAATGACTTTATGCAAGATATAAATAGACTGAAATTGGTTCTTGTTGAAAAGAAACGTACCAATAAATGGTTGAGTGAGCAGTTGGGTATTAATCCTTCTACGGTATCCAAATGGTGTACTAATTCATCTCAACCGGATTTGGAAACTCTTATAAAAATAGCATCACTACTTGAAGTGAATGTACAGGATTTGTTGAATACTCCTAAGGTATGAAAGTATGGCAATCAATGATAAACAAGTAAAGTATGATTCCGGAATTAATGTTTTGGGTAGTATTCCTGATTATGTAGTCATGCTTGAATTTATTTGTGAGAACATAGGAAAGAAATCGGAACCAGAACAGGTGTTTTCTTTCAGAACTCATAAAACTTTTAATAGGTTCTTGGCTGCTATCAAGGCTTCTATTCTTCAATTTGCCAATGATAATCAGAAGAAGATGTTTCTTACCGCTATCAGTTCAGAAGATTTTTCTGTAAGAGAAAAATTGCTTGTATTGTTTTGGCAGTTGGTTTACGGTAACGCTCTTTTTGCTAAAGTGACCAAAGAAGTGTTTATGAGAGCTGTATATCAGGGAAGAACTTCACTCTCTGTTATAGATGTATTGAGTCTGTTACATCATATTAAGGAAACGGAAGAGGGTGAATTGAACTGGTCGGAAGATACTTTGAAAATAACAGCATCCAAGTATTTGACAATGCTCAAGAAACTGAACTTGGCTGAAGGCAAAACAGCTAAGGAGATATGCTATCCTATCATTACAGGACAACTGTTTGTTTATTTTATCCGCTGGATGATAGTTACATGTCCTGAGAACCGGACATTGGAAAATCCATTTGTCATCTTTGGGTTTATGGACAAAAGAAGCATTATCGAGAGATTAAAAAAAGTTGAGTATCTTACGCTATGGCAGATTAGCCAGATGGGTGAAGATGTAACCATAGATTTGATAGACCATGAGTAGTACATTTCAGATAGAGCATAATCGTTTGTTTGGAGAACTGAGAGAAGTGCTTAAAACAGATATAGCGCGCATTACAGGTAAGGCTAATGGAGGAAGAAGCATTCTTTTTGTGTATCCTCCTGAAGATGATGATGCCTATATAGCGTATGCAAGAGAGAATTTTAATTCTGATGAATATTCCTTTATAGATTTAAGAACTCTTTTTACTGAGTTTATTTCCGAACAAGGAATAGAGCAGTTTCAGGAGAATTACAAGGAATTTGGGAATGAAGTTTTCTTTAGCGATAATTTCTATGAAGAGACTTTCTTTTATTATATAATTAAAGCTATAGAAAACTCCTATCAAATGAATAAGATACCTGTCCTTGTTCATACGGGTACTATTTATGGTATGGGTTTTTCCAATATCAATATTATGGAACATCGGATTGTGATGTCGGCCCAACTTCCATTGATTGCTTTTTATCCAGCTACTGTGGATAAAGATAACATTAACTTTTTGGGTAGGCAGATTGCTTCCAAATACCGCTGTATCGTAATAAAATAAATCAGAAACTTATTAATTGAAGATGTCTTATGAGTAAGATAAAAGATATACTCTCCATTGAATTGGAGAACGACATAAAGAATGTCATAGACTTGAATTCGCAAAATGAGGAAGATATAAAAGACGAGCTTGATGGGTTTATTCTTACGGAAAGTCTTGCCAAACATTTATCTGATTTTCTGGATGTATTCTGTTCCAATATGAAGGAATCTGGTGTGTGGCTTAGTGGTTTTTATGGTTCTGGTAAATCCTATTTTGCAAAAATGATAGGCTTCCTGATAGCCAATCCTGTTATAAAAGGAACTCCCATGCGTGATCGGTTTATGCCTAAACTGATTGGGCTTAAGAATAAGGAAATCATAGAGAATCAGATACGTTCATTGGATAAGACAGATTATCAGGTTACTCTGTTCGACTGTGCAAAAGTCGATTCTAGTTATGGCATATCTTATATGGCGATGAGCCATTTCCTGTTGTCTTTAGGGTTTCTGAGTAACTGGATTGGAATGATGGAATTCAACTTGATGCTTGAAAACAAATATGATAAGTTTTTAGCTACAGTAAAGGAGCAGAATGCAGGAAAAGGATGGTATGATATAAGAAAAAAGATGTCAGCAGTTCCGGCTCTTAAAAAAGCTATTCTTACTTTCATGGCAGAAGATGAATATGAAGAAACCCGTAAACTGATAGACGAAAGAATAAAAACATACGATGCTACAAAACTGAAGGAAGATTTGAGTCTTTATTTGGAACATTTTCCGGAAAAGAAAATCGTGTTCTTCATTGATGAAATGAGCGAAGCTTTAAGTCAGAAAAAAATTAATCTTCTGGATTTGGAAGGACTTTCGGAAGCTTTGTCTTCTCTTGGAAACAGAGTATGGACAGTAGGTATCGCACAACAGGCCTTTAATGATGTGCTGAATGCATCCGGACTGAATATTCATCAGCTCAATAAGGTGGAAGCCAGATTCAAGACTCGTATCCCTATAGCTGCCGAAGAAATTGACACTATCATCCGTAAGCGACTTCTGGCTAAGACTGATTCAGGAAAAGAACAGTTGGAAGCCTATTATGATAAGAACAGCGGTATGATTCAGGATATAACCCATATCGCCGGTGTTTCCCTGAATGCCACTAAAGATGAGCATACATACGCAGATTATTATCCGTTCTATGAGCATCAGTTCAAACTGTTACAGTATTTCCTGTTCGGATCAAGAGATACGGTAACTTCTCAAATCGGTACCCGCGGTATGTTGGTTTCTGTATTCGATGTATTGAAAAAAGAAGCTATGACAGAAGCGGACGTATTTACGCATGTCAATGCTACGCAGCTATGCCGTCAGGCAGAGGAAAATATTCCGGAAGCATTGCGTATGCGCTATGAACAGGCAGATAACCATATCGGTAAAGAAGGTATGAAGTGTGTAGAAGGAAGGGCTTTGCTGCAAACCATTCATTTCCTGGAAAAAGCCAATGCTTATACTACAATAGAAAATATCACCAAGTCGTATGTCCGCAGACCGGAAGACTATTACAGTGTGCTTGCAGAAGTAAAGAAAGCACTTGAAATATTGGTAGAGCGTAATGTCTTGATTACATCCGGTAATCAGTATCGTATTACCAGTCAGATAGAACAGCAGATTATCGATGATATGAATTCATACTCTGCAGAAGTTTATCGTGTGCGTGCCGAGGTAACCAAAATATTGAAACAACAGAAAATCATCAAAGTTTCGCAGACATTAACTTCTGATGGACAGGCTATACCATTCTGTGTAGAAAACTCCCTTGGAGAAAACTTTGTAAATGCAGGAGAAAAATATATGAAAGTCAGCTTCTATGATGTCTTTCATGAAGATCATGCACAGCTCGTAGCTTCTGTAAAACAGGATACCCAGAGCCAGAAAGGCATAATAAGTGTCATCCCTTCATCTGTTTACGGAACAGAAATCTTTAATCGTGCACAGGAACTTTTGAAGATTGATTATATCGAAACCAAGACTTATCATACAGCAGATGAGAAGAAGGTAGTAAACAATATCGTTTCTACTAAGGAAGAAAAGATGAAATTCCTTACTGAATTGATCAACAAATCATACACGGAAGGAACAGCAGTCTATCTGTTTAACACTTATCAGTTGACTGATGCCAATTACCAGAAAGAAATAGAATCTCTTCAGCGCAAGATGTTTGGAAATATTTTCTATAAGAGACTGGGAGCGTCTTTATCCGATTCATTGGCAGTTAAAGTGCTTACGGCAAACAGTACTCAGCTGACTACCATGTTTGGTGGTTCGGAGGAATTCCGTTTCTTCGATTCTGCCGGAAAGTTTATCGGTGAGAATTTAAGTGTATCTACTGAGATTTTAGAGAAATGCAAGTCGTATTGTACTGGAGATAAACTGGAAGAGGAACTTTCTGCACCTCCTACAGGGTATAAGTTCGGAACTATCATAACTTCTGTAGCAGCCTTATTCCGTGGCAATAAGTTGATAGCCAAGTTCAATGGAGAAGACTTCCATTCTGTATCGGATGCGCTTGATGCTAAGATTTTCGACAATACCCGTAACTTTGCTAAAGCATCGTTTAAGGCTGTTATGAAATCTTTGTCTTATAATGACAGACAGGAGATTGTAGATATTCTGAAAGAAGATTGCCAGTACAAGAAGATTACCGGAGAAAATGCTCCTTCTTACAACTTGAATGATTTTGAGCTGGTCGATTGCATCCGTACACTTTCCAAACGTATGATGGATAAGGTAAAGGACAGAATCATGGGCGATGATGAAATGGAACTTCTGTTCAAACGTTCTGTTCAGGCACGTAATGTATTCAGCCAATATACAGCAGCTGTAACAGATGCCAACTATATAGCTACCGCACGTACATTCCTTCAGGAAGCGGATGATTATATCAAGGCGGTAGAACAGGTACAGAAAGATCTGAGATTCATAGACTCTGAGTTTAAGGCCATTGAAGAGGAGCGCACTTTTATTCAAAATGTGACGGAGGAATTCGACAAGACAGGAAATGATATGAACCTGATTCGTGGCAAAAAAGAACAGTTTGAAGAGGCACGTGAAAAGGACTTGGTGGCTAATGCGCCATTAATGAAAAAACTGACTCAGGACATTAAGGATATTTATTACGAGGTAATGAAGCATAAAGCCGAATTATTGAGTGAAGCAGTTATAGCCTTATTTACAAAAACAGATGAACTGAAGCAGCAAATAGACCAATATCCTAAAGATTGGAATACCAGACTCTATCGCAAAATAGAAGACTTGGAAAAATCATGGAGATGCTATGCAACTGTCAAAGTAAACTTGGATAAATGGAGTGTGAAGTGTAGCAATACAGGCATGTTGTTGCGCGACATTGAATACAAAATTACGAATTTGAGTATGGTCAAGCAGGAAGTCAGTTTGTGGGATACAGAGATTATAACTCAAGATCCTGCACCTAAAAAAACGGATATTCCTAAACTACCTGATACTCCGACTCCTGAAGGTAAGCCGGCACCACAACCAAAACCTATACAGCGCAATATGAAAGCGAAGTTGCCGAAGGGTACCGCTTCTGTTGCTGAATATAGGTCTTGGCTGAAACAGCAGTTGGCGATGTTGAATATGTTTGGTGAGGATGATATTTTGAATTTTGATAATTAAAATAATGACTTAATAATATAGACTTGGTATGGATTGGATTTTCGATGGTATAGGGACAGAGATTATTTCATTGATAGTAGGCTTATGTAGCGGAGGCTTTATCGGTTACAGAATAGGAATAAAGAATAAAGTTTCTCAGAGTCAGAAAGCAGGAAATAATTCAAATCAAACACAAATAGGGAGTATAACGAATCATGGAAATACAGAAAGCAGGTGATAATTCTCAGCAAATTCAAATCCAGAATCTTACGATAGGAATTGATGAAAAACGTGCGAGAGAGATTTATGATGAGAAATATAATATCGCGAAGAATAGTTTTACGGAGGAGGCGTTAAAAATAGCAAATGAAAGAGTAAAGGAATTAGAAAATAGACTTATACCTAAGATGGAGGCTATTGATAATGGCTTGAAAGCTTTTGCTGATCCTAGTTTTCAATTATTGTTAGTTGAAGCTCAGAAAAGTGCTGCAGCTACAGAACGGAAGGTTGATTATGATTTATTATCAGAATTATTAGTTCATAGAATAGAAAAAGGTAATGATCGTCATGTGAGAACAGGCGTTCACCGTGCTGTGGAAATCGTTGAGGATATATCTGATGAGGCATTATTAGCTTTGACGGTCGTTCATTCTGTTAATTCTTTTATTCCAACATCTTCTGATGTGAATCATGCATTGGATATATTAAATGGTTTATTTGAAAAAATTATGTATTCTGAGTTGCCTGTAAGTAATAATTGGATTGAACATTTAGATATTTTAGATGCTATTCGTATAAATCAACTCGGAACATTTAAGAGTATAGAAGATATTTATACAACAATGTTGAATGGCATAGCAGTTGTTGGTATCAAGAAAGACTCAGAAGAATATAATCAAGCAAAAGATATATTACAAAAGAATGGATTAAATTTTAACATGATTCTAGTGGTAAATGCATTAAATCCTGATTTTGTTCGGATTAACATTAACAATATTGAAGAAGTTGAAAATCTGAAGATTATACATTCAGTAGATAGGGGTAATATTGTCATACCTTTTTCCGATACGCAAAAACAAGCGGTCCGTTCAGTGATTGAATTATATTCTAAGGATTCTAATTTAATGACTAAGGTAAGGAAAACTTTTATGGATGAATGGATGAAACGTCCCAATCTCAATAAATTAAAACTTTGGTGGGATAAGCTTCCTTATGCATTTTCAATAACCTCTGTTGGTAAGGTATTAGCTCACGCCAATGCTCAGAGATGCGATAAGACGTTACCTCCATTAAATTAGTTCTTTTAATTTAACAATAGTATAAATTCTTATCATGTATGAAACTGATAGATCATGTACTCCATATACGCAGTCTGATACAGCAGGCTATTGACAACCGTTTTTCCCGTTTGGGACTGGAAGGAGCGGAGGAAAAAGAACTTCCGGAAAATACTTCAACCGGTAACAGGGAGAAAAGAAACAGACTGGAAGCCATTATTGAAACGCATAAGCAGGCGTTAGGTAATGATTATGCAGAAGCGAGAAAGGAAACCATCAATGAATGTACCTTCACGCTTTTCAATCGTCTGGCAGCTCTGAAGGTGATGGAAGACAGGGAACTTTTCCCGGAAGTAATCCGTCGCCGTGTGGAGCATGGAAACCTTTCGTATGCGCATAAACAATGGCTGGAAGAATATACGGATGAACGGAATGCGGAACGTATGGGCTTGAAGCATTTCCTGGAAGATAAATTTCAGGAGCTTTCCGAAAATTACAAGATCCCTTTGTATAGCCCCGATTATGCATACGCCATGCTGCCTACAGCCGATGAATTGTTTGAAATTATTACTGCTTTCAACGAAATAGAACAGGATGCGGATTGCGGTGCGGATATTTGGAAAGGCGATGATATATTGGGCTGGTTGTACGAGAACTTCAATACAGTAGAGAAACTTGCATTAAAAGATTCCGGTGATAAAACAGAATATGACAAGGTCTCTTTACAGAGCCAGGTATATACTCCTCAATGGGTAGTAAAATTCTTGGTGGACAATACATTGGGAAAGATGTATTTGGAAATGTATCCGGAGAGTAATTTTATCTATGATGAAGATGGTGAGGTGAAATATCTGATTGCTAATGCGCCTACTTCACAAATGCGTCATCCGAAGAAGCTGGAAGAATTCAAACTTATAGACCCGGCTTGTGGTAGCGGAAACTTTCTGATTTATGCATTTTCACTGTTCTATGATTTGTACCTGAACCAGATAGACCAGTATGATGCTGATTATTCACGCAGGGATATACCGAAACTGATTGTGGAAAACAACCTTTATGGTGTAGATTTGGATGAACGTGCAGTACAGCTTACCCAAATAGCTTTGTTTATTAAGGCTATGCAACTGAAAGGACGTAGAGGAGCTATGCCTGCCTATACGCATGTGGTAAGTACACATTTTGAACTTCCAGAGTATAACCAGGTCGAAGCTGCTTTCATGTTGGGTTCAGACTGGAATGAAGCACAACAAAAAACAATCCGTTCTATTTGGGAAGATTTACGTGCTGCATATAAATTCGGCTCTTTGATTCGAGTAGAAGAGCAGTTGGATGCCTTACTGCCGGTAGATTCTTCAGATATGTTTGCCAATCAGTGGAAAGCGGATATGTTTGATTTCAAGCATCAGATGATTACTACTTTGCGCAATCAGGTTCATCAGTGGACAGGAGAAGGCAGCAATGAATATTCATTGTCAAAGGCGAACGATGCCATTACTTTTTTGGATATTCTAAGTACGAAATTTGATGTGGTTGTAGCAAACCCTCCTTATACAGATAGTGGAGATTTTGGGAATGAATTGAGAAATTTTGTGAGTATAAATTACTCCAAACCATTGAAGTTTAATTCCAATCTTTATGCTTGTTTTATCAAAAGATGCTGTGAACTGGCTGGTGATGATAGCAAGGTGGGGATGATTCATCCTATGACTTTTATGTATATAAAGACATTTGAAGATGTTCGAAAATATATACTAAATCATACTCATATTAATTTATTTGTTGAATATGGTCTGAGTAATTTGTTTGGCACAGTGATGGTTGATCCAGCTTTCTATGTGTTGGAGAAGGATGGTGACACAAAGAATAATGATTCATTATTTATTTCACTAGATCAATACACAAGGACACCTCATGAAAAATATAAAAAGCAATATTGTCTGGAGGCATTAAATGATATTGTGACTAAATCGCAAAATAAGCATGTCTATCAACTACCTCAATCAAAATTAAAAGGAATAAAATCTTATCCTTTTATTTATTGGATTTCGGATGAGTTTAGAGAAGCATTTAATACTTGTTCTTTTAATGAAATAAGTAATATTGTGGAAGGATGTAAAACGGCTAATAATTATAAATTTCTACGATTTTGGTGGGAGAAAAATGAAAAACACATTGCTTCTCTTATGTATCCTATGTATGCTAAAGGTGGAGAATTCTGTAAATGGTATGGAAATTTGTGGTTAGTGTTATTGTGGGGAGAAAATGGAACATATTTAAAAGGTGATATTAAAGCGACTCCTAATAATGAGCAATATTATTTTAAAGAAGGAATAACATTTACAGGTGCTGGGTCTAAGGGAGTAAGTTTTAGATATCTTCCAAAGGATTCTGTGTTTGATACTGGTTCTAGGTCTATATTTTCAGATGTAGTGAATGTTTATATTCTTTTATCTATCTTAAACTCTTCATTGGGAAGTTATGTGTTTGGTTGTCTAAACCCTACTGTAAATACGACAGTTGGAGATATAAAACGAATGCCATATAAATCACCTGATGTTTGTCACGGTAGAATTTTAGATTCATTAAGTGAATCTTGTGTAAATATAAAAAGACATTTATGTAAGTATATTATAAGGGAGATTAATTATGAAGGTTCCCCAATAACAAATTTGAATAACATAGATGATTGCATAGCAACCTTTTATAAAAATGAAAGTGCTTTATTAACACTTGTACTTTTAAATGAATCTGTTATAGATGTGGTTGTATTTGATGTTTATGAACTATCAATTCATGACCGTCAAATGGTTATAGATAAAGAAGGTCTTCCAGTTGGTGATTACAGTGTTTCCTCACAAGCCAAAGAAGCCTATAAAGAATGGCTATTAACCAATACCGAATTCCCTGCTTCACAAGAAGTATTAGAGCATATCGACTCATTGGAGATAAACGAAGATCAACCGTATATTGATGACTTTGAATCACTCTATCAGAATAACAACGGATGGGAAGAATTCTGCATCAAGCATAAGATGAATCCGATAGAAGTATGGTATCAGTTTAAAAATGCCGGTATATTGCCGCCACAACGTACACAGGTATTGGCTTTTGAACTGATAACAGACGTAATCCGTAGTGTATTGGCAAAAGATGATGATGGGGTAATTCCATTGACAGAACGTATGGGTGAAGAACAGTTGGCTGGTCGTATAGAGCAGGAATTGGTGGAGCGAGGATATAACTCGGCACAAATCTCACAGATTATTCAGTTGCTTGGAACACCTTTGGATAAATACTTGCAGGATAAGTTCTTCAAACAGCTGAGTGATCATCTGAATCTCTTTATGTATCTGCCAAAGACTCCGTTTATCTGGCATCTGACAAGTGGTCCGCACCATGCCATAGAACTGTATATCAGTATCTATAAATGGAGCCGTGATACCGTGTTCCGTATCAAGAGTGTCTATATAGCCAATAGGGAAACTGCCTTGAACGACCGTCTTTCTGGTGTAGATGTTAGTACCGCCAATGGTCAGCTTGAAGCTGCAGAACTGAAAGAGCAGCTGAAAGAACTGAAAGTGTTTGCAGAAAAGATAGATCAACTGTTGGCAAGCGGTTATGACCCGAAACTGGATGACGGTGTAGGCAAGAACATTGCTCCTCTGCAAAAAGCAGGATTGTTGAGTTATGAGGTGCTGAATGCCGGACAGCTCAAAAAATATCTGAATGCTGACTGGTAATAGGATTACTAAAAAGAAAAGGTATGAAAGAGAATTCACTATACGATAAAAAGTCTCTTCGTGAGATTACGGGAAAGAATGCAGACTGGAACGAAGTGGCCAAAGACTGTGTGGCTTTCAGTAATGCTCAGGGTGGCGTGATAGACTATGGCATAGAAGATGATGCGGATGCACCACCGGCAGACCAGAAGGTATCTGAGGATATTGCCATTAATTTGGAGAACAAAATCAGTGGCAAAACGCTGAATGTATCTGCCCATGCCGAAATCCTGACACATGAAAACGGCGGACAGTATATCCGTCTGCATATAGCACGTGGAACTTCTTCTGCTTCTACTACCTCCGGAAAATATTTCACTCGTGTAAGCGACAACAGTGTACCGCTTACAGGAGATGATATAACCCGTCTTTCTGCAGAAAAAGGTTATTATCGTTGGGAAGATGAGGAAAGCAAATGGAGTTGGAAAGATGCCGATAAGGAGAAATTGAAAATGTTGCTTCTGAATTTACGGAATTCAAACCGTGTCTCGGATTTCATAAAACAGAAAGAGGATAAGGAACTGCTGGATTATTATTTCCTGACAGTGGAAGAGTCGGACAAAATGACCAACCTGGGAGTACTTTTTATCGGAACCCAATCGCAACGAGGCAGACTGATGAATGCGCCTGTGGTACAGTGTATTCAGTTTGACCAATATGGTGATAAGGTCTGGAAATTCCTAATTGATGACTTTACAAAGAATCCTCAGGAAATCATTGAAGCGATATGGAATAATGTGCCTGTTTGGAGGGAAAGCAATGAAATCAGTGACGGACTGTTCCGCAAGGAAATTCCTGCGTATGACGAAGCGGTAGTCAGAGAACTGACCTGTAATGCGTTGGTGCATCGCCCTTATACGGTAAGAGGAGATATTTTTATCAATATCCATCCGGACAGGATTGAAGTGGTCAATCCCGGAGCATTACCATTGGGAGTAACTCCACAGAATATCCTTCATAAAACGGTAAAGAGGAATGGGCATTTTGCCAATCTGTGCTATGCCCTGCGAATGATGGAACGTGAAGGTTCCGGATATGACAAAATGTATGAAGTACTTCTTTCCAATGGAAAACAGATCCCAATAGTTGAGGAAGGTGATGATTATGTGAAGGCTATAGTAGGAAGACGAATTATCAGTCAGGAAGCCATCAAAGTAATTCGTTATGCTTTGCAGGTAACAGAACTCCGTCAGAAGCAAATTATCTGTTTAGGGCTGATAGCCCAGCATGAAAGTATTTCGGCAGCAGATTTGATTAAATTGCTGAATTTGAAAAATCGTGATGCTCTTTCTCCATGGCTTAATAAGTTAGTGGATGACGGTATCGTAGAAACTTCTGGTAGAAAGAAGGGAAAGGAATATCGGGTTTGCTCTCATATACTTAAAGAAAGTGGTTATAAAGGACAGACATCCTTGAAAAGAATAGAACCTTATAGACTTCGTGAATTAATTATCGAAGACTTGAAAATATATGAATGTGCTTCTTTAAGGGATATTCAGCAGAGAATAGGAGATGAGATTAGTTATCAGAAATTGTGGAAACAATTGGATAATATGATAAAAGAAGGTATTTTGGAATCTACAGGTAAAAATAGATGGACAAAATATAGGCTTAAGAAATAATATTCTCTCTCTTGAAATTGAGAATAAAGAAAGAGATAAAATCGATTTTGAAAGAGAGAAATAAAAGATATGAATTGTAATATGTTGATTATTAGTAATATTCTCTCTTTCGGAATTGAGAATAAAGAAAGAGATAAAATCGGTTTTTAAAGAGAGAAATGAAAGAGATAAAGCTTTAAATATAGAAAATCATGATTGATAAATGGTTTCAAAACGATATAAATAAAGTATTGGCTGTACATGACCGTGTGGTAGTGACAGATGCTTTAGGAGAAGGCAGATTCCTGTTGGATTATTTGCCTTCGGATGTAGTGGTGATCAATACTGGCAATGAGGAAATAGATGAGATTGAGGCGAGATACAAAGCTGAAAAAGACTGTATAGGCAAGAAGGTGGTATTCTATAAGCAGAATACGCCAGACTCCTTATGCTTTCTGTTAGAGTACGCGGAAACATACGGTTGTATTGTGTTGGATGATATGGAGGCTTATATCAGAAAACATCTGTTTGAAGGTATAAAGGAAAATACTGAATTAGGAAAGCAGGAACTTCTGATGGCTGCCAAATTGAGCAAAGGAAAGGACTTGAATTGGTGGCATGGGGTAAGTAAGGGAATAATCAAACCACTGGATACGGACGGACTGGTAATAGACTTGCTGTATCACCCTAAAGAGATTAAAAAGAATATGGATGGAGATGTCTGGAAGATTTTTGAATCGGAAGTTTATAGCCTTATCTCGAAACCACAGACAAAACAACCTGTGGAGGTGTTGGCACAGTCGGTGGCTGGTACGATATTTGACGGACTGATTCATAATAACATATCAGAAAGACTTTTGAAAATCTATTATAAGTGTGTGGACAGTAATTCAATGAGGGAGCTTTTACTGAATTATATCGAGAAATATAAAATACCTCAAGGTGTGTCTGTATTGGATACTCATCCAGATCATTGTCTTATGGAGCTGGACAGACTGTATTTCAAGCAACTAAGTGCTGCATTGGAGAACAATGAATATATTATCGGGTTCCAACAATATATCCAAAATCGAACTAAGAGTAAGAAAGCAGAAGCATACAAGGCTGAATGGTTGAAGGATGTAAAGGTATTGCTTGACTTCAAGAATGAGAAGCTTTATGAAATCAATACCGTTTCTCAACTGGCGAACTATTATCAATCGCACTTTGCTCCTTTGGATTTAGCCATAAGACATCTGTATGTGGCATGGCTTCAGGAAGAAAAACTATTGCGTCCTTATCAATACAGATACGAACAATATAATAAAGAATTGCTTGATCGTTGGTTTGGACTTACAGATGGATATAAACCAACTCAAAGAAACTTTATAGCTGATAAACTTTCCGGAACTGGACGGATAGCGGTAATAGTTTGTGACGGGTTAAGGCTTGAAATAGCAGAATCCATAGCTGATAAGATTAAGGTTAAGGGAAAGAAGGATGTGGCTTTTGCTGAATTGCCATCTGTAACAGAAAATGGCATGAGTTCGCTTTTCGGTTGTGCGGAAGTAGAAGATGTTGCCCAAACAAGATATAACAATCTGAAGACCTTAATCCACGATGTTGAGGTTATCCAACTGGAAAAACTCAACAGTGGAGTAACGGCAAATAAGTTAGTATTGATGTTCGGTGATATAGATCAGGTTGGCGAAAAGAAACAGCTGGCTGGATTGAAAGATATAAATGCATACGAGGCTTTTGTCTCGGAAAAAATAAATGAACTCTTTAGTATGGGGTATGGTAAAGTGTATCTTACAGCCGATCATGGATTTGTGATAACCGGTATATTGGATGAAGCGGATAAAATTCCGGTTCCGGATGGAGATATAATCAAATCGGAGGAAAGGTTCTGTCTGGCAAATGATACTTTGGGCAATGAAAATATAATCATTCGGAGCCAGAAGTATAAGGAGAGTCAATACCAGTATTATGCTAAGTCGGACAAACCGTTCGTTTCAAAAGGTGCTTACGGTTACGCACATGGTGGATTTACTCCTCAGGAATGTATTATTCCGGCTTATGAGTTTGCAAATGAAAATCAGGAGTCTTTAGGAGTTTCCATCGTAAACAAATCAGCTTTGCAGAATGTTACAGGAACTTATTTTACGGTTAAGCTGAAGGCTGAAAGTGTAGAGAATTCTTTGTTTAAGGCAGAAAGAAAAGTGGTGATACAGATTTATGGAAATGGAACTTTGTTGAGTACGTCTTCGGTATATAGAATGACTCCTTCATCTGTGCAGGAAGCTGAATTTGCATTGGTAGCAACAGGAAATGTGAAAGTAGTGGTTGTAGATATTCAGACACAGCAGCAAGTGGATTTCTGTGAAGTGAAAAAATCAGCGTCACGAGACTTGGATGACTTATTTTAAAAGATGGTATTATGTTGGAATTAGATAAAAAATTACTGGATCAGTTTCAGGGATATGTAGTTCGGAAAGACGTGGTTCGTTCTGTAAAAGGTGGTGCGAATGTGCCGGTTTTTGTGTTGGAATATTTGCTTGCAAATTCATGCAGTACGGATGATGAACAGAAAATCAAGGAAGGAGTTGAGAATGTGAAAAATGTACTCCGCAAACATTATGTCAATCCGGATGAGGCTAATCTGATACAGGCAAAGATAAGGGAAGAAGGTACTTACAAAGTGATAGATAAGATTTCTGTCCGTCTGGATGCTTCTAAGGATAAATATTGGGCAGAACTTTCTAACCTGAATATTCGAGATGCAAATATTGATGACAGGATTGTGACGGAACATGAAAAGATGATGATGGGTGGAATATGGGCTATCGTGGATATAACGTATGATTCTACTATGGCAATTGGCAGTAAGCTGTATCCGTTCGTAGTATCCAAAGTTCGCCCTATTCAGTTATCGAGCTTTGATATGTCCAGAATAAGCAACAACAGAAAGAATTTTACCAATGAAGAATGGTTGAATGTGTTGTTACGTAGCGGTGGTTATGAACCGGAGTCGGAAGGTATGACACAGCGAATGAAGATGCTCCTTCTTTCACGTTTCATTCCTATGGTGGAAGCTAACTTTAATATGGCTGAACTTGGTCCGAGAAGTTCCGGTAAATCATACGTGTTCAAGGAGTTGTCACCATACTCTATGCTGGTTTCCGGAGGACAAGGTACGGCTGCCTCTCTTTTTGTGAATAATTCCAATGGTCAGATCGGAGCAATGGGTAAATGGGATGCCGTATGTTTCGATGAATCTACAGATGAGTTGTTTAAAGACCGTGAAGTGGTACCGTTGATGAAGGATTACATGGAATCGGGTTCTTTCTCAAGGGCCGGAAAATCAGGTGAGAAATCAGCTAATGCTTCTATTATCCTGAATGGTAATATCAATCAGCCGGTAGAAACAGTATTACAGACCAGTCATTTATTCAGTCCTTTCTCTGGTAAGATATCGGATGATACGGCATTTCTTGACCGTATAGGGTTTTTCTTGCCGGGATGGGAAATAATGAAATTTGCACCTGCCAATTTCACTAATCATTTTGGCTTCAGTACGGACTTCTTCAGTGAAATGCTTCATGCTTTGAGAAAAGACAATTATACTAATGCTATAGATGAGTATTTCACGTTAGGCTCACAAATGCGTCAGCGTGATACGAAACCGGTTCGTAAAACTGTTTCGGGACTTATCAAACTGCTGCATCCAGATGGAAAGTACACTAAGGAAGATGTACGTGTTTATCTGGAATGGGCTATTGAAATGCGTAGAAGGGTAAAAGAGCAGTTGAAACGCATTGGTGGAATGGAGTTCTGGGACACTAATTTCTCTTATATAGACAAGGAAACACAGGAAGAGACTTTTGTTCCAGTGCCGGAAGAAAGAGGTAGCGGATTGATCGGTGACTCTCCTTTACCTCCAGGAACATGTTATTCTGCTACTTCGGATGGGGATAAGGTTGCTTTGGTAAAGATAGAAGTAATCACAATGGCAGGTAATGGAAAGTTGAACATTAGCGGAACGAATTCTGCTACCGTAAAGGAGGATATTAAGAATACATATAACTATATGAGGGCGAATGAGAAGATGTTGCTTTCTCAACAACGTTCGTTTGCCAATATGGATGTAACGGTTCAGGTAACAGCTTTATTAGGTTCTGCTGTACAGAGTGGCATCGGTGGAGCTGTCTTTGCTGCTATAATTTCATCGGTATTCAGCAAGAACTTGAAGCCTGCTTTGGGTATTATCGGTAATATATCTATTGGTGGAGCCATTGAGCGTGCTATCAATTTCAGTGATAAGGTTTCGATCTTGTCGGAAAACGGAGCAAAGACGGTACTTGTACCTATGGATAATCTTGCAGAACTTTCTACTTTGCCGACTACGGTTTTGGGCAAGACTGATGTACCTTTTTATGCCAATACACAAATGATTATTCAGAAGATGATGTTGTAAATGTATAGTTCAGATGAAAAGAGTGATAAAAAGATTAACCAATTGTAGGTACTTACGAATGATATTCAAAAAACTAGTGAATAATATCAAGAACGCAGATTATAGGTATATTTTCAAGAAACTATGGAATGATATCCGAATGTACTTACAGATGATTTTTAAGTACATATTGGATAGTATCGGAGAATCACCATTAAAATGGTTGAGCTGTATAACCATATTATTATCTTTCTTCCTTTTTGATTCTTTTTGGGTAACATGGATAAATAAAATATGGGTTGATCCGATTGCATCTCAAATTAAAGACAACGCATGGTGGGTTGTTATTATTTATTCAGTAGTTGTATCTGCATTCTATTATCATGGTATTCAGGAGATGGAGATGATAAATAAGAATAGATGTAAGGTAGTCGTAATTGCTGCTTTGTTATATTGTCTTTGTCTTTTCTCTGGGAAATGGGATTATGTATTGATTTTTGATTGTTGCAGATATTTTGCTTGGAGTAATTTAATTTTTATGATTCCTGTAATGTGGGAATTTTGTATCTATTATCATTTGGAGCATAAAAAGGCTGCTGAAAATATTGAGCCAGAACTTGAGATTGAAAAGACAAATAATGTGGCAGATTCATATAAAAGGAGGGCAGTATGCGAATCCGCATACAAAACTTTGGAGTCCTGTTTTTATAAAGAAGGAAGTTTTACATTCTCTATAACTGGTATTTGGGGAAGCGGAAAAACAACCTTTATAAATATTCTGAAAGAACAATATAGTAGAAACAACTCTGTCAAAAGCATTATTATATTTGAACCGTGGAAAAGTGATACATCGGATTCCATTGTAAAGGGATTTTTTGCAATGCTACGTGATGAACTAAGCAACTATATTCCAAACATCTCATCTACCATAGATCAATACGTTGAATTGCTATTGGATGAAGAATCTGGAAAACCTTTAAAGATTATAGGAAAATCATTACATGGTATTTTCAATGAAGATAAAAATCCATACGAGCTTATAAAAGAAATACTTGAAAGGACAAAACATAAGACTGTTGTTTTCATAGATGATATAGACAGATTAAATGCAGCAGAAATAAAGGAGGTTTTACGTTTGATAAGGAATACGGCTAACTTCCCATATATTCAGTTTATAGTAGCCTATGACAAGAATTATGTATGTGAAACATTGAAGAACAATGGAATTAATACTCCTGACCGTTATTTAGAGAAGTTTTTTAATGTGGAGATGTCATTACCAAAAAGTGAGGAGAGAGTTCTTTGTAATGAACTGCTGACGCGTTTTCAAGAAACAATAAATGCAATATGGGGATTGGAGAAAGGCGATCTTAGGATTACTAATATGGTTTATTACCGTCCTAATGATCCCACAAATAGTATAATTAACAATAACTTGGTAACTCAAGTGTTACATACTATTAGAGACGTTATCCGTTTCCATAATTCTTTTTATTTATTAGCTAAAGCATATAAAGATCAGAGTGCAGAAAACGAAGTCTGTTTTCAAGATTTATTCTTTCTGGAATTGCTAAGATATAGATATTTTGATGTATATACTATTCTATGCAATAAGCCTTTTATATTATTACAAGTGTCGGATTATGAATTCTCATTAGATAAAGATTATAAAAAAACTCTTCAGGAATATTTAGATAATACACAGATTGAAATTGTGTCAGATATATTAGAGTATTTATTTAGAAACGATAGAGATAAGGCAAATGCAATATATAGTCTTAGAAACTATTATAAATATTTTATGTATAGATTGGATGACAAGGTTCTTACAGTTGATGAGCTTATGTCCTTGGCTGAAAAAAGTGATTCAGAAATAATCGAATCGGTCAATCAGCTATATAAAAATAAATACAGCTTAGAGTTTGAGAACCAGACAGGAGAACTTCTGGCTCAGATTTATAAAAGCAATGAAGAGGGTGGAACTCTTGACTATATTAAAATATATAGTTTATTAGAGAGATTAGTAAAATCTGATATTAGAAATCTAAGAGATGAAATTTATAATGCTATCGTACCTCATCTGCAGCAACTTAGAGGTATAGATAATAGGCATTTTAAAGCACTGTTGCACTTATATGATGTAGTGGATTTTAACTCGAAGACGATTAAATATTTTGATATATTGAATTTTTTGATGGCTATATTAACCAAGAAAAATCTTGCTGTGAAATTGCGACACCCTATTGGGCAAGAAGAACATGATATAGTTTATGATTTCTTGTCTAATACGACACATCCAGCTATTATAAGTTCTGCATTATCATCATTTAAAGAAGCAATTGAGAATGGTGATGAAGCCATAATAGGCGACTTGTTGATAGGACTATCTGTTTTATCAGACATACAATTAAAACATTTTGAAAATGAACAAAATAAATTTTCGGAAGATGGATTCACGTTATTTTATAATTGTATAAGTAAAACGGATCCTAAAACGCATCGTGTCTATTTAAGACAAGAAGCATTGGATATAATGAAAAATGAAATTCAAAAGAATCCCCAAGGATATTTTAGTATGTTCATTCGTAAAGGAATAACATCTAATCCTGAATATAATACAGTATCGCCTGAACCTTTCTGTGCCCAAATATTTGAAAATTATGGCAATTTTGAGGAGTTCCTGGAAAATTGTAAGGATGATAATCAATATACGATAAGAGTAAAGAACTTTTGGGAATTATATAAGAGTAATGGTTATAGATCAATTAAATTTGAAGGGCAGGGTAATGTTCAAGAAAAAATTGATAACTGTTTTAGATATGAAATAGAGCTTCTTGAACAATTGAAAAAAATAAAAGGATATCTCGATAAGGGTAAAAAGATAAATGAACATTTAAAGAAAATGTTTGATAATAATCCTTTACCTGTAAAATTAAGATATGATATATGTAAAATGATTGAAAATTGAATACTTAATAATCTTTTTGTTTATAACAAAGTGTTTCATCCTTTATATTTCCGACTTTGGAGGAAAATCCCCCGACCGTAAGGGAGGGCAAGTTAGTTTTTGTCTGACAGAATACTTTCTGTCGGACAAAAACACAACTTGCTCTGTTCGTTTGAACAGAAAATCCACTTAAAGTGGATTGTGGCTCCATGCCCATTTATAGCTATAAAATAGAGTCATATTTACCTGATGAAAAATGTAAATATCAGTTTGTTTGTGGCAAACCTGTATGCAGAGTTGAATATCGTGTGAATGGAGTGCCTGATATTTAGTTATTTGCCGAAATTTAAATATTCAATATTGAAAGTCTTATGCTGTATTGTACTATGGTATCCTGATTTACAGATTCTGTATCATATAATAGTATGTAGATTGTTATAGTAAAGTTGTATGCGTTGCTTAATAAAAGCTGTAATACATTGATAATCAGCGTGTATATAAAATGAACTCTGTTGTGATATTGCAATAGTGTAATACCCTGATAACATAATAACACAACAACATAATGCCCTAATAACATAACATTGCAATAACATAATAATACAACAACATACTACCCTAATAACATAACATTGCAATAACATGACAACACAACAACATACTACCCTGACAACATAATATTGCAATGTAAGCATTCAGTAAACCCCGTCAAATTCCAGCCTTGATTCTTACTATTTTTGTGTCCATAACCAATATTGTGCAAATATGAAGAATATGACATTAGACCAATTCAAGCGGACATACGAAGACTGGAAGTTATCTGGTTTGTCCGTCCGTGATTATTGTAACAATACCGGATTTGACGAAGGTAAATTTTATTACTGGCGTAGGAGACTAACCGATTCAGCTCTTCCTGATGTACAAGGATTTGTTCCTGTGAGAATGAACAATCTGAACGGTAAACTGAACATCACTACGGCTTCAAAAGAGATAGAATCTGAAAACGGTTCCGAATGCGAGATTATATACGCCAATGGTGTAACGCTCCGTATCAATAGTGCAATATCACTGGAGGTGCTAAAGTCATTAATCCTTTTATGCCAGTAAGCCATGTTTTGCCTCAGTGACTCAGACCGTTTTTTCCTTTACCCTTATCCGACTGATATGCGAAAGAGTTTTTACTCTCTGAGCGGAATCGTGACAGAGAAAATGGGTAAGGATGTACAGGAAGGCGATGCATTTATATTTATCAATAAATCATTGACCAACATGAAAATACTCCATGCCGAATACGGTGGGCTGGTGATATATAATATGAGACTTGAGAGTGGCACTTTCCGTCTGTCTGATATTGACCGTGAAGAGTCTTCCGCTTCACTCTCCGTCAATTGGTCAGAATTGACATTGATTGTGCATGGTATATCACCTTCGGAAGCTAAAAGAGCACCTCGCTGGACTCCTAAAAAACAGTAGCTTTACAGTAAAAAAAGTATGCTCAAAACCTCCTGCATATCAGGTATTTTTCGTATCTTTACAGTACAAAAAGAATACAGAAAATGGCAGAAGATCCGAATTTAAATATGGCACTTGAGGCAGTCCTTCGCGACCGTGACGACTTGTACAGACGTCTTATGCGGGCGGAAAGAAAGCTTAAAGAAATGTCGGATCTGCAGGCAATGAAAGACTCCTACGAAGCCAGGCTGTCAGAGAAAGACAAAATCATTGAAGCTAAGGATAAGGCCATTGAATCCAAGGACAACCGTATCGCATCGTTGGAACGCAAACTGGAGTATCTTGAGAGGAAAGTATGGGGGGCGATGTCTGAAAAGAGAAGACTCCCTGACGATCCCAACCAACTGAAACTTGACTTCGGCGAGTCGGATATGACACCGGAAGAGGAGGAGGCGGTCCGCCAGGCCATAAAGGAGGTGAGCGAGTACAGGCAGGTGAAGGTCAGGGAACACGAGAAGAAGGTTCCCGTCCGCCAAAAACTGCCGGAACATCTCCGCCGTGAAGAAGAACATATCTACCCCGAAAGCTATCTTGGCAATGAAGACCAATGGGTACTGTTTGATGAAACGGAAACTTCCGAGCATCTTGAATATAAACCGGCCGAACTGTATGTCCGTGTCACTATCAGACATAAGGGTATGCGCAAGGATACAAACCGGATTATCACCGCTCCGGTGAAAAATGAACCGATACCCAAGAGTTATGCAAGCGCTTCGCTACTTACCGAGCTGATGGTCGGCAAATATGTGGACCACCTTCCGTTCTACCGGCAGATACAGATGTTCAAGCGTATAGGCATCAGCCTGCCACCGTCCAGCATCGAAGCCTGGTTCCATGAAGTGGCCGACCTGATGCGTCCCGCCTATTACCGGTTGAAGGAACTGGTCCTGTCTTCCGATTATGTCCAGTCCGATGAGACAACTATACCTATAATCAACAACGAGAAGCATCAGACAATAAAGGGATATCTTTGGCTGGTGCGGAGCGTAACGGGCAACCAGGTCTTCTTCTTTTACCATGACGGTTCCAGAAGCATGAAGGTGGCTCTGGAACTCTTCAAGGGTTATCAAGGGGCCATACAGACAGACGGATATACCGGTTATGGGATACTTGAAAAGACAAAAGGTATCATCATCATATGCTGTTGGGCACATGCCAGACGCTACTTTGAGAGGGCATTGAAGCATGACAAGGCCAGGGCGGAGTATGCCCTGACCATGATAGGCATGCTCTATGACGTGGAACGTATAGCCGATGACGACAACATGAATGAACAGCAGCGTATGGAACTGCGTAAACGGCTTGCATATCCTATAATCTGTTCGTTTGAGAAATGGTGTCTTACGGAGTATGGCAAAGTCCTTCCTAAAAGTCCGATAGGACAAGCCATGAACTACTTCCTTAATCATGTGCGGCAACTGGCACATTACACGATGGACGGTAAATATTGTATAGATAATAATTTGATAGAAAACTCGGTAAGGCCTGTTGCGATCGGCAGATTATGTTGTACACTACATAATCTGCCTTATGTTGGCATTATATTTATGTTGGCATAATAGAATAAAATATTGTAAATCAATCTATAAGAAAATTTTTTCACTACATAAAATTATGCATATTTTTATGGGACCTCAAATGGAACCACAAACAATATGCTGGAATTATTATTTAAAAGTGAATCAAATCTCCTTAAGCATAGAGGTGTTCCTCTATTAAAGGAAAGAGAAGATTTTCTCGTTAGGAAGCAATCGGAAGGATGCCAAACAAGAGAATTGCAAATTCTTGCATCTCTTTTACTAGAAACTGTAAATATCTTATCTCTTAAGGATAAAGATAAGTCTATTATCACTCTGGATGAGATCTTAGAAAAAAGTTCTCTTTTCAGGAATCAGAAGCAAATCAAATTCTTCATCAGTACAACCATCAATTGGTTAAATGAAATAGGGCGACTCGACCTGAGGTATTGTGATCATAATTTATTATTCAATCATTTTAGCACAATATGCCATTATCGCATTAGGTATATTACCTATCTCATGTATCACGAAAGACTGTCTTATTTAAATTATATGCAGTCACTTGGAATGTCATTTAATAGACTTCGGGAACATGCAGAAATGCAACTCCATATTATAGATGAATTAGGAATAAGTGAAAAAAAGATAATACACCAACATGTCTTAGACAAGACAATTATTAGGTTAGCTACGTATAACAGTCTTAAATGGATGAAAACCTTTAAAGCAGTTTCAATAAAATGGCTAAGTTTTATTGGTATACTTGAACGTTCTCAAGAGCAACTCCCACGTGATAATGATTTAATTATTGAATATATTAATTGGTCTAAATCAATGAAAGGACTTTCTGATATTACATTAAAAGGAAGACATTCAAGGATAAATGATTTCTCTTTCTTTATTCAGGATAAAACAGACTTAGCACATTTAAATATTTCTGTGATTGACGAATATATACAGTATAGACACAATGCAGGATGTTGCAAACGAACTCTTTCTCTCATTACAACAAATATCAGAGAGTACGTAAAATTCTTAAACTTCAAAGGAATCTGTGATATTTGTGTAGAAGGAATACGCCATCCTAAAGAGTACAGTTTATCAACATTGCCCTCTGCACCTTCTTGGGATATTGTAGAGAAATTGTTGTCCTTTTATGATACCTCTACAAAAGTAGGCAAACGTAATACCGCAATATTAGCCCTACTTTCAATTTATGGCTTAAGAACGAGTGAGGTCACAAGACTTAAATTGGGAGACATAGATTGGGATAAAAGACAGCTATGTTTCTATCATGTAAAAAATGGGCATGTGCAAAGCTTACCATTATCACCGTATGTCTACAATCTTTTAATTGATTATATCGTAAATGGAAGGGACAATAAAAGAAAAGTTGAGGAGGTTTTTATGACTACATTCATGCCATATAAGTCTTTAACAAGATCATGCATTTATAAGATTGTTTCGGATGCATACAAAGGACTTAAAATACCAATCAACATAAAACACATTGGTGGGCATTCTTTGCGCCATGCGTGTGCTTCCAATCTAATCAACAATGGTGTTTCATTAAAAGAAATCGGGGACATCCTGGGGCATCGATTACAAGATACAACCAGAATCTATTCAAAAATAGATATTACTAATCTGCGTAAAGTCTCACAAATAGAATGGGAGGTCATGTTATGAATATAAAAGAAGCCATTCATCTCTATCTTTCCTATAAGGAAAGTCTGGGAGAAAAGATTAGAGATGTAAGATATTTCTTACTGCGCTTTGAGAGATATATAAATCCTATTGTTGAACTTGATGAGATTAAAGAAATAGACTGCCAGAACTTCTTAAACTGTAAAGGACGTAAAAATAATAATTATACTCGGTATTGGGATTATCAATTCTGCAAGCTTGAACGCTTCTTCGTGTGGGCATTTTCCAGAAAGTTTATACATTCTATCCCGTTACCCAAAATCCGTCCTACAATCAGACATGATTTTACACCGTATATATATAGTACGGATGAATTGAATAAAATTTTTGCTACTGCACTTTGTTACCGACAACGATATAATATTGAATATCCGTATGTCATACAAACAATGTTGAAATTAACTTACTGTCTTGGTTTGCGTTCTGGTGAAACGACACGACTATTAGTTGAAGATATAGATCTAAATAATGATTTGTTATATATCAATGAAACGAAATTCCATAAGAGTAGACTGGTTACAGCAAACGCTCCAGTTATGAAAATGCTAAAATTATATCTTGACTGGCGAAAGAGTATAGTAAAAGAAAATCATTTTGTCGACAATCATTTATTCCTTGATAAAAGAGGGAATGGAGTACCTCAACATGAATTACAACAAGCATTCCGTCTTATTTGTACCAAAACAAATATCGTTCGTAAAGATGGTAAAAATGTGCGTCTCCATGATCTCAGACACAGTTTCGCCACTCACAGATTAGTAAAATGGTATAAAGAAGGGGCAGATGTCCAAACTTTATTACCTGTATTATCTACTTACCTAGGACATAGTCATTTAGAAGATACATCAATATATCTTTCAATGACTCACGAACTATTAGACAAAGCAAATATCCGTTTTAAAACTTATGTAGAATCTTGATTATGAATAAATCTGATGAAAAATTATTAGTTGGGTATTGGTTAAAACTTTATCTGGCAGACTATCTTCCTATTATTAAAAATGGATCCCAGAATACAATCAAAAGCTATAGCTATTGTTTCTGTCAATTATTGAGTTTTATAGAATCAAAGGGACTTGTTGTCTCTAAGCTTAAAATAGAAGACTTGACAGTAAACATTATATCCGATTTTTTAAATAGTATAGAAGTAGTCCAAAAGTGTTCTGTTACAACTAGAAATCTAAGATTAGCCGCTATACGTAGCTTTGCTAAGTACGTATCGTCTGTTGAGCCCCAATATCTATTATGGTATTCAAGGTTGAAATATATACCGAATAAAAAGGAAAATATTAAAACCTTTGAAGGTGTTGCACAACCTAAAATCCATTATCTTGAGAAAGAAGAAATGCAGGTATTGTTAAATGCACCTGATAAAACTACGAAGCAAGGGATGAGAGACTATGTACTTTTAATGTTTATGTATAATACAGGAACCAGAGCATCTGAGGTTGTTAATGTTAAAATCTCAGATATACATATCGGTTCTCCAAACACAGTTTCGGTTGTATATGTTCGTGGAAAAGGGAATAAAACAAGACCATGTCCACTATGGGATACGACAGTGAAACTTATTGAACCTTTTCTACATAGATCCAAGGATGATGCTGTATTCCTTAATAAATATGGTAATCCAATCACAAGGTTTGGAATATATGAACTAGTAACCAAATATGCAGCAAAAGCGGCTGAATTAATGCCTAGCATAGCTAAAAAGAATGTCAGTCCACATACAATAAGACACTCAACGGCAACTCATTTGTTGGAATCTGGTGTAGATATTAATACAATTCGTTCATGGCTAGGGCATGTTTCTATAAATACCACAAACATCTATGCTGAGACAAACTTAAAGATGAAAGCAAAAGCTATAGAATCTTGTAATTTGAATAATCCAGACTTGAAAGTAAAACCAATAACGAATCAGTCTATTATTACTTTCTTAAAATCTTTACAGTAATATATTTTATGTTGGCATCAAAAAAGGTAAAAGTACTGTTAATTATGGACTTTAATTATGATGCCAACATAAATATAATGCCAACATAAGGCAGAAAGAATTATTTGTTCTGTGGCAATCATAACGCGGCTGAGGATGCTGCAGTTATCTATTCCTTCATGGGTTGCTGCAAGGCCGCCGATGTGGACTTCAAGGGCTGGATGAACTATTTTCTTAACCACGTACATGAATACGATAGTGATTACTCCAGGGATCTTGCAGAGTTACTGCCATCATCTTTAAAAGACAGGAAGATTCTTTGAGAAATCTCTGAAAAAGTCACAGACATCTACTAATGTCTCTGACTTATTCAGAGAAAATTCCCAGCCTTTAATAGACCTTGATAGAAATCTTCGAATATCTTCAACATTTTCAAAGACAAGTTGAAATTTTTAAAAAACATGTAAATACAGGCATTAGCAGTTTTCACAATACGGGGTTTGCTGAATGCTTACATTGCAATAACATAATAACACAACAATATAATACCCTAGCAACATAATATTGCAATAACATGATAACACAACAACATACTACCCTGACAACATAATATTGCAATAACATAGTGCCCCCATATTATAATATTGTCAGGACATAGTATTATGCCAATATAATGCCCTGACAAAACAATATCCTAATGCTCCCAATAGTATGATGTAAAAATCCAAACAACATAGCCCGGAAAAATCCATCACCATTATCTGATAATGGATCTTTCTGAGCCATCTTCTTCTTGCTATTTGAGAATCGGATTGGAAAGCAGAATCTTGTAATATACTGTACCTCCCACCTCTATGGGAGCCTTGGCAATCATAAACTGTACGGTCTTCCTTTCCACTTTTGCCTGAAGCATGATTCTTCGCACGATGAATCCGGCAGAGAATCTGGCACACCTTTTATCTTTCCATACAGTGAACCCGTCCTTGTCTGTCGTATGGCAGATATACCATTCTCCCGTATCCTCATCGTGTGCGAAATTAACCCGTCCTCCACCGAGAATCCCCAGTTCAATAGACATTGTCTTTGACAGGTAAACCGTTCCCTTGCTGTCCATGTTGATTGTCCGCTTCCCCTGATAAACCATTTGCTGCGGACGTGAGTTCTCCTTGTTATATACTATCAGTGCCATAAGTTTCTGTTTTAAGGGTGATACAATAAACTAACGGATTAGGATATGAATCCTTCTACTGCCAGCATCTGGCTTCTCCATGAGAATCCCCGGTTTGACCGTACTGTATCCATGATCGTGTTTACTTTTCCTGAAATGGCACTTGCCGATATACCCATACATTCACCCAACGCCTTGAATGAAAAGTCTGATTCATAAAAACGCAACGTAAACATCCTGTATTCCTGATAGGAGAACTTTCTTCTGATAAAGTTAAGAATGTCCTTCACCAGTTTTTCACAGCTGTTCAGGTCATCCGGAGAAAGGAAATCCGCATCTTCCCCACATCGAAGAAAGAAATATTCATCCGGATGGGCATATTTGCTTTCCAGCCTGAACTTGGCCATGAACGCTTTCCTGTAACATCCGATAAAGTATGCTTCATAATCCGTTATTTCCCTTTCCGGATTCAGCACCTGCTTTCTTACAAACAGATAAGTGTCATGAAAATTGTCCTCATCCAGTGCCCCGTATCTGCCAACGAGATTTCTTAACCTGTCATAAGACACCGTAAACCAGTCATTGAACCTTTTTTCCACATTGTTCGCTTCCATAATCTTCCATTTATTGAGTTATACATGGCCTGCCCGTGGGTAGGCATTCTTATTTCTTGTGCGTTCCCCAGTTTGTTTTCCGATGATTGCTGCAAGGCTTGCCGTGAAAAAATACGCTCTTGCGCCAGCAAGAGGAAGATTTTTTCACAGGCAACCAAGCCCCTTCAGGGGCCGCCTTGCGCAATCATTCGGAAAAACAACTATCTTTGCTGCAAGAAATGAGGATGACTTCATCTTGAAAGCGCCTGGTCTCTGTATATTATTACAGACGGTTATGCGAGGTATAAGATAGGTTTATCTCTATAACCCCATCTTGCTCCTTACTATATTCATGTTGTCCTTCAGGTTCCTGTCCATGACTCTTGCATAATGTTGTGTCATTCTTGTGGATGCATGTCCGAGCATGGCAGATACTTCCTGTAATGGAACGTTGTTGGCCAGCGTGACGGTAGTAGCAAACGTATGTCGGGCTGCATGCGTGGTCAGATTCTTTTTGATGCCGCAGAAGTCCGCAATCTCCTTCAGGTAGCTGTTTGCCTTCTGATTGCAGACAACAGGAAGGCATGTCCCTTGTTTAAGACATATCGGATGTGATTCGTATTTCTTCAGTATTGCCAATGGAACCGGAAGAAGCGGAACATTTGCTATGGAACTTGACTTTCTTCTTCTCTCCAGCTTTACACGTCCTTTTCTTATCCACCAGTCACCGTTATTGTCCTGCTCCAGATGTTCCGGTCTTAATGTGGATACATCAGCGAACGCCAGACCGGTGAAACACGCAAACAAAAAGATGTCCTTGACAAGCTCCAGCCTCGGAATATCAAATTCCCTGTTCATTATAGCCTGAAGCTCGTTATTTGTCAGGAATACAGGATCAGTCTCGTCCTGTTCCATCTTATATCCGTAAAACGGATCTTTTCGCATCCATTCTTTGGCTATTGCCATATTGGTGATTTTCTTCAGGCATTTCATGTAGCGGACTATTGTGTTGCGGCACAGTCCGGCTTCTGTCTTCAGGAAAACATCAAAAGCCCTGATGAAATCAGGGGAAAGTTCATGGAATGTAATATCATCCTTCTCATAAAAGCGCGGCACAAACGTTTCAAGTTTTCTGAGCACATTCTTATAACGGTTGATGGTGACGGGAGAATAGTCTATGTCAACAACCTTTTCCATAGAGGAAATTTCTTCTTTGACTGTTCCAAGCAACGTCCGGACAGTCTCATCCTTTCCGAACACACGCTTTAATATCACCTTTGGAGTTATCAGTGCCGATTCAAAGGTCAGTTCCTTGTGCTTTTCGTATGCGCGTGTAGTGAGGGCGGAAATATAGTTGTTCAATTCGATGGAAGCCCTGTCTTTTCCTTTGCTGCATCCCTTGGCCGGATTCCAGTTCTTTAGTGGAACGCTTCTCTGTATTCTTATTTCTTCATATTGCCCGTTTATGGTAATCCTCATTAGGATTGGAGCCTCGCCATTTTTCAGCAGTTTTGTTTTCAGAACGAAAAATAGAATGTTCATTGTTCCTTGTTTCATGATCATTTTCTTTTTGAAGTTGCACATTCGGTTATTTCGTCAATCCTGAATGGAGCGGATGGCTGGAGAGAAATGTTAAATTCGGTGGCTTTTATTATTGCCGGCTCTAAAAAACCACCGTTTTTTGTTTCTCTTACTATTATCCGCCTGTAGGTACAATCATTATCATCGGATAAGAAAGCCTTTAGCAGACGTTGTATTTCATCCGTCATTCAGTAGGGTATGCAAATGTAGAATTTCATCCCTGAAAATGATTCACGCAAATCGTTGAGAATAAGTGAAGTATGGTACATATCGGTGGTTTTTTCATGGGACTCAAAAAAAGCCACCGAATCAGCAATTTTTTATTGCACCAAATTGCATATTTTTGCGGACAGTACATAAAGAAAAAACCGCTGAAATAACTGTATTTCAGCGGTTTTCATGATTTTTCGTTTTGTAAAAGTGGTGCCACCAGGAATCGAACCTTTTATTTCGGTTTATTCTAAATCCCTGATTGACTGCACATTTACTACTTTATCTTTTATGAAAGCCATTGAATTAGCACTACACTAAATTCATCGCTTTTCGTAATTGTCTTTACAATCATCATCTCTTTGACAACGTAAAGGTAGATAAAAAGTTCGATTTCCGCAAATGTCAATAGGGATTTTTATGAAATATTTTTTGCTCAAACCTGATAATGTTCCTAAAAGATGGCTAAGAGCCTGTCTTAATCTTACTCAATTCTATTTTGAGAGTTTTATCCAATATCTTTCAGCCATAGGCTGTAGCCTGTCTCTTATTGCCTTCATCACAGTATCGAAATCAAGTGCCTCTTTCCATTGAATTTTTCTAAGAAAAGCCTTCCAACGGCTTATGCGTGCCCCGTCTGTAGCAAAACTATCCGTAAACAGTTGCAAATCGGGGTTGTATGCAAGTCTTCGATTGTCGAACGTCGCTTCGATAGCGTCATACAAAGCGTCGTCATTCAAATTTCTCTTCGTCAGGAGCTGATAACAGTCAAAGAAATCTTTCATGCGACTGTTGAGGACATCACGATCTATCATCGTATGGAACTTCTCGGCAATAACGGTTTCTAAAGAATATGCCTGTATATTCACAGAAGGGATATCCGGTAAAAGCAGAGGAAAGTCTATAGTTGTTGGATGTGGAATGACGACATCGCCAAAGCCAATATCTACAGACATATTATAAGCTATGGTATCCATATGGACAGTAAAATAGAATCTTGTACCAAAATATTTCTTTTCGACTGTAATCGGTTCTATTTTGATACTTCCTGCGTCAAAAGATACCCCATCTTCATGGCATACGATACCCAGGATTTCTTGGAATACACGAGCCAGGAAATCCCTGCCACGACTGATCCTGTCCGCCATAAACCCACATCAACCGTAGGACGAGCCTCAAGTCCATTCATGGCATAAAGCAAAGAACCGCCTTTCAACAAGAATTTGTCCTTGTACCGGCTTACAGAAGCCCTGTAAAGCAGTCTCTCGTTGAAGTATCTTGCCAGAAGATACCATGTATTTATAGCCTGTCTCATTCATGAGGTTGAGCAAGCGTGTCTTTACAGACTTTCCATAGTTTTTCCTTCCCATTATCTTATTCTATTGCGATTTCGAGGTAGTTTTTCAACGTGTTAAACACTCTTAGGCGCTTGGCGTAATCCTGCAAACGGGCGAGATTACGGTTCGGCTTTTTCAGATAAGTACGTATTACTTCCGCGCAAACGTCCAGACCAATCTTGTTCCGATACTTCACCGCATCACAAACACTTCGTTCCATATCAGTAATATGAACTTTATATCCCGATATATCCGCATCCATAATCCCAAACTCCAAGTTCTCTTTTTTCCAATAATAAAGTTCTATAGGCAGGGCGTGTGGAAGCACTACTTTCCTTTTATTGGCAATGGCTATGCAAAAAGCAGGCGGGACTGTCGTAGACAGTTGATGATATGTCCAGGCATTGTATAGGCATACAACACCATTCGGTATTATCCTCTCCACATCTATCATCGTGTTTAGCAATGCCTCGGGAGCAGCATATACCCCATGACGCAATCTTATCAAATCGCCACGTTCTTTAGCTCGCAACACCTGTTTATATTCCGACAGGTGAGATATATCCGTTGTGGATATAGTCCCTCCGAGAGACGCAACTTTATTAACTATATCATTCATATAATCCACCTTAGAAGTTCTTTTCACACTACAAAAATACGATTATTTTCCGAATAACAGGTAATATTCTACGGTTAATTCGCAAAAACACCGTATAATACTACCAGTATCCGTTTTTCATATCTATAGAAGAAGCCCTGTGCCATCTGATGATTTCTGATGACATCTGATGCCATTGCTTTTCATGTTTCAAAGAAAAAGCGGTTCTTTGCCCAAATCCATGAAAATGAGATGTTATGAACATACAGGAAGCAAAGAACATCAGACTTGTTGATTTTTTAGCCGGATTCGGATATGAACCGGTAATACAGCGTAGAAACAGCGTGTGGTACAAATCACCTTTTAGGGCGGAAAAGAAGGCCTCTTTCAAGGTAGACCTTCATAAGGAACTGTGGTATGACTTCGGACTGGCCATGAGGGTTCTGATAATCTCATTCCAATGCATTACATGTATTGCCTATTAATGGTGCTATAATTCTGATATATGATGTCTTGCGCATGGATTTGCCTCAACGAATACGAATCTGTCCTCCGATTACTTACCAATATTCCACTGCTTGAATAATATTATCCCCAATTATAGATGTCCATAATTACTTCTTTTATATTAGCTGTTGCGCCACCTGTAAATTCTCTTTTAATATTTTACCGAGACTTTTTGCAAAGTGTTTGTATGAATTCTTTTCTTTCTCTTTATCATTATCCGATAAATTACTACTATCAATTTCAGAGTGTACAAAACTGACAATACTATCAATTGCATTATCTACGGTTTTGCTGCTAATTTTTGATTTATATCCCAATGCATTTATAACACATATATTTACCAGCTCCAATATCTCTGGCGATTTAATAGCTGCTTTTATTCGCTCTGCCATTAGTTTTGCACCTTTATCTTGTGATTCTGACAAGATGTCAAGAAAGATATCAGCTAATGTTATTTCCCTATTCTCCATAATCTTCAAATTACAAACTTTCCAGCAGTTCTATCATTTTATAGATGGTAGTTGATGGATTATTATATGTATCCAGCATCTTGGCTCTTGCCGTTGCTTCTGATGTTTTTTCAGACAGTTGCTGTTTCTCATTTAATGCCAAAGTTCCCTTTGTGTAGTGTTCAAGATGTCTTTTCAGTTTCTTGATGCAGACGTTTTGCGTTAGTTCGGCATGACACTTCTCAAAGTGCAGCAAATACCACAACTCAATACATGGATTCGACACCATCAATATCGCATCTGGAATACTTAGCAGGTGTTCCAGCATTCCGTCCACATCTAGGTCAAACATTAGGAATGTTTTATCATTTTTGGTTACAACATATTCCCGTTTACAATTCTCTATATACCGAACGGATATGTTCGAATCGCTCTTTCTTGGGATAATTTGAATAGGCGCACGGTATTGTGAACGGAGGTGGCTGATATAAGCAACCTCAGACTCCCCTTCACAGAAAACAAAGAAGTTCGGCTTCATTGTTTTGCCTTTGGATTTTCTTATTTGTCGTCCCATATCAGTTTCTATTTTAGAAAATTATCCGTCTGTTCGTCAATATACGGGATGGCATCAAAACGACCTTGCAGATATGCCTTTTCAGCATCCAGCCCGTCACGGAAATCTTTGTAATCAAACAGCGAATACAAATCCGAGGACCCGTCATCCCGTTTGTTGACAAAATATATCTGATCCTTACGCAACTTGTTGGTATTAAGCAGGTATGTATTGTGTGTAGTATATATCAACTGCGCCGATTCGCTTTTATTGAACAAACCGATAATATATTCTACCAGTTTTATATGCAGCTGCGTTTCGATTTCATCTATCAACAAGATTTTATTATTCTTGACGATATCCAGGATTGTCAGCATCATATTGAATAAACGCTGTGTTCCATCAGACTCTTCTGCAAAAAAGTTGAAAGGAACATCCGGGTTATTTCTGTGATAGGTCGTAATGACCAACTGTGGTTTCTGAATATCTTCTACCGACAATATTTGATTGTCTGCAGGGTCAATCACTGCTGTCGAAAATACTTTATTCTCGTGCCTGCTGTCGATTTTGACAATGTCGCTATCAGCAATTCGCAGCACATTAAGGAACTGTTCTTTGTTCTCATTCAACAAGCGCTCGACAGAGAACGAATTATATCCGAAATAATTCAGAATAAAACGCTCATTGAAATATCGAAAAACATCTTTTGCTGTATCTCGATCCATCTGACTGGCGCGTGACACGAAAAGCGTTTTTTTGGATGTATTGGCAGCAACATCCATAGGGCGGCGAATCACCGAGCGGAATTCATAGATATTCTTTTTGTCGGGTCCCTTTGTTTCATCACGGGAAAATACCAGTGAACGACGGCCATTCGGATAATAGTAAAGTGCCTCTTTCAGTATCTCAACTTTATTGAGTTCAAAAGAATATTCATATTCGATACCTTCAAGGAGGAAGCGAATGAAGAATGTACTTGGCTTGCCAATGCCTCCGAATTTGAACGGAGTAAAGGCAAATATCGTATTCTCATTGTAATTATGAGATGAGAATATCATTCCCACACAAGCGCGAATAGCCTTGATAAGGCTGCTCTTTCCTGACGCATTTGCACCATAAATGGCAACAGTTTTAAGCAACCGCTCATCACCGCATACAAATGTATTTTCTTCAAGCTCCTTTGCCTTTTTTGTCTGTATGCTTGCTGCCTGCATATCCAGTACCACCTCATCTTTAATTGAGAAGAAGTTGCTCAAACGAATTTCAAGTATCATTTCATCCCTTAAATTTGTAATTGTTTTGCAAATATAGCAAATTAAATGACAAAATCATAATTCGGACAATTTTTAATAGATTAGAGGTAGCCTGCATAAAGTATTGTTATATAGGGGGCGTTCGACAAGCCAAAGAATGATGTTTCTATATCTGTGTGTTCATTCACTGCTTGCAACTCATAAACCTTTTTGGCTAACGCAATATGACACACTTACAGTGGTTTAACTTTATCTGCCAGTTGCATGGTTGATACGTATTTATCCGCTATACAGCCCGATTGCCAATACCCCGACTGACATTTGTCATAGGGAGCACTGTTCATACAAGCAGCAAGTTGAAACATGAAAGATTGTCCGAAACGATACAAAAATAGTATGTTCAACGTCTTGAGAACTGCCGTCAGACTATCGCAGAAATTACTAGTTATTCGACTCTTTTCATTTGGAACTATTTCGTTTGGATAATTCTCTTCAATTTCTCGTTCTATTCTTGATAAGACTACCTGTTTGTGAATTTGTCACAATTGGCACCATGTTTTTTAATGAATTCGCAAAGATTCTTGTTTTTACAACAAGCATAGGTTATATATTTATAGTTTATTTTTTTATCTGGAAGATTGTATCCTCTAAAAAATGTGATATTATTCTCAAGTTATCATCGAAAAAGTGTTGTATATATCGGTTTTCATCCTCGAAAAAATGTATCTTTGCAAGAGACAAGTGAATAATTCTTATTTTAAAGGAATCGATGAAACGGAAGATTATACAACAGTTGAAACTTTGGAAAGATAATCCTGCGAGAAAACCTTTGATACTGTTGGGTGCTCGTCAGGTTGGTAAAACTTGGGTGATGAAACATTTTGGTCAGACAGAGTTTGAGAATGTAGCCTACATAAACTGTGATGTCGAGCCACTGGCCAAGGAGTTATTTGCAGCCGACTATAGCATCCCCCGTATTTTGCTGACACTTCAGGCTATCACAGGAACAAAGATTGAAGCAGGAAAAACGTTGATTGTATTCGATGAGTTGCAGGAAGTGGAACGGGGATTGCATAGCTTGAAATATTTTCAGGAAAATGCGCCTGAATATCATGTGATGGCGGCTGGCTCCTTGTTGGGAATTACTTTGGGGAAAGGTCAGTCCTTTCCGGTGGGTAAGGTAAATGTAATGCATCTATATCCGATGGATTTTGAAGAATTTCTGATGGCTGCCGGTGAAACTGATTTGTGCGATTTGTTGCATCAGCCCGATTGGGAAATTTTAAAGATTCTCAGTTTAAAATATGTTGATTTGCTTCGCCAATACTATTATGTAGGTGGCATGCCTGAAGTGGTGGATTGTTTCTTTCAGCATCAAAACTTGCAGGAAGTACGTGACAAACAGACTGAAATCCTGGATGCTTATCGGCGGGACATCTCCAAGCATACGACAGCTACTGAAAGTATACGTATCGGACAAGTGCTGCAATCCTTGCCTTCGCAGTTGGCCAAGGAGAACAAGAAATTCATCTATAATGTGTTGAAGAAAGGAGCCAGAGCTACGGAATATGAACTCGCCATTCAGTGGCTGATGGATGCAGGTCTGGTACATAAAGTCAGCCGGATAAAAGAACTGCAGATGCCTGTCAAATTTTATGAAGATCTGGGTGCCTTCAAATTATTCCTGCTTGATTGCGGTCTTTTAGGTTGTATGACCGAGGCACCCGCCAGCCAAATGCTGGTAGGAGATAATGTATTCAAGGAGTTCAAGGGCGCTTTTACCGAACAGTTTGTCTTGCAGCAATTAGTGGCCCAAGGCTTTTCGCCCTATTATTGGAGCAGTGACAAAACACCTGCGGAGATTGACTTTGTGGTACAGACGGAGCATCGCGTGATACCGGTGGAAGTGAAAGCCGAAGAGAATGTACGTGCGCGTTCCATGTCGGAATATATTAAAAACCATCCCGATTATCAGTTGAAAGGATTGCGCATCTCCATGATGGGGTATCAAGATCAGGAATGGATGGAGAATATTCCGTTATTTGCCATTACGAAGTTCTTTGGATAAATGGCACTTTCATGGATATGAGATACACATATGAAGAACTTTGGAAGTCATGGGTGTATAAAAACAAAAAGCTCGCCAAATCCCTATTCTCGGATTTGGCGAACTCATTTTTTAGGACTCAATCGAAAGGGCACTGAAAAAGTTCTTATTTTTCAGTGCCCTCTCGAAGTGAGGATTATTTTTTCTGTCAACCGGTCCAAAGGACCGCCTTGCGCAGCCGGGGGCAAAAGGTGCCCTTTGCGGGTAAGAAATAGGAATACGACACTAGTGGCCACAGACAGGATCATCTATAATCAAAAGCCTCCATCCTGTTTCTTTCCAACAGCACGAGGATGTCCTTTTCCTTGTACAATAATTTGCCTCCCACTTTGTAATAAGGCAGTTTACCTGTTATCCTGTACTCGGCCAGTGTTCTCCGTGTCAGTTTCAGGTGTTCGGCCAGCTCGCTGTCGGTCATATAACGTTCGCCGTTCAGAACCGGCCGCATCTTTTCCGCCTGTGTGTCCAGTATTTCGGACAGGCTCTCAATATTCCGGAAAAAGCGTATGATTTCCGGGCTTTCCTTGGTCAGCATGGATTGGATCATATCATTCGATTTAGAGGTGTCACACGATGAATTTCCGCCTCCATAAAGCGGATGATATCCTGCCGTTTGTAATATACTTTACGGTCTATGTAACTGTAGGGGATGGACCCGCTTCTCCGGAGTTGTAACATTTTTCTTGGCGAGACATCCATAAGCGTACATGCCTCCTGGTTGTCGATCCACTCATCCATGCCCCGCGTGCTTCCTCCGCATGTCTCATGTACTCTTCTGGCGATGGCTTCCAGGGCCTCGTTCATTTCCATGAATGTCTTGGCCTCGATACACACAAATTCCATAAGTCTTTCCTTTTTTCGATTTGATACGAAAGTATGGAGAGGGAGACTCATATCCAAAAAGGTGTCCGCAAATGTCATCAGATGTCATCAGATGTCAGATATACATTGGTTTATGATATTTTTAGCCTGTTCCCCGGAAAGATAAGGCATGGCGGTAGCGGATAGCCGGTAATATGTAAAGTTTACAATCCGTATTTTACAGTTTTACACTTTACCTGTTTACACCTGTTACATTCGAAAAGGAAGAAAAATACAATTTATATCTAATTATCAATGTGTTATAATTCTGCTTAAAAGACATAAAGGAGGTATGGCATACATTTTTCATAATAAAATGGTATATACTCTTACAGTGCGCACCGGGGGTATTTCAGTAGTAACCTTTAAAAAATACAGGAGATACATGCCATGATGTATATAGATAATGAAGTGCTCGAGAAAATGATAATGACCATAGTGGAAGGATTTGACCGCATAGAGAAGAAACTGGATAGGATGGGCCGTGTGAAGGAGTTCTTGAACGGTGACGAGCTTCTGGACAACTATGACATAGCCAGGCTGCTCAACGTGTCGCTTCGGACCGTGGCCCGCTACCGGGAAAAAGGACTGATCCGTTATTACCAGACGGATGAGAACGGCAAGAATTTCTACAGGAGTTCGGATATACAGGATTTTTTGCAGAAACGGGGAAAGAAAAACTGAACGGGGCAATGTGGATATGCGGAAGTTATGCTAACTTTGTCTTATAAACGGTTGTTATGAAGACAAATACCAATTCAAAATATCTCATTGCGGTTCTGATTGACGGTGACAACGTGTCCTTTGAGAGGATGGAGGATATCATGGGCTTTGTTTCCCGTTATGGGGATGCCGTTATCAGACGGATATACGGTGACTGGACGAGGAAAGCTCTTTCCGGATGGAAGGAGACCGCCCGGGAATATGGGTTCAGGTTGGTGCAGGCCTCCTCCTATGCTTCAGGAAAGAACACTACGGATATCGCGTTGGTCATAGACGCCATGGACATTCTCCGTGACGGCCGGGTGGACTGTTTCTGTCTGGTCGCCAGTGACGGTGACTACAACCCGTTGGCGCAACGGATACGGGAGGCGGGATTGAAGGTACTGGGATATGGGGAGGGCAAGACTCCCGTATCGCTGATACGTTCCTGTTCCGTATTCCTGTATGCCGACCGTAAGGAAAACAAGACCTTGGAGAACACTCCGGATTTTTTTATCCGAAGGGATATGGAGTTTTTTGACAAGGCTTTCCAGCAGGCGGCTGACGGCAAGGAGGAGGTCTCCCTTTCCCTGATAGGCGGCTCGTTGAAGAAAATGATGCCCAAATTCAAGGTCAAGAGATACGGATGCAAGACATTGGGCAAGCTCTATGAAAGGTTGGAACGGTACGAGCTGGTCATGACGGAAAAGGGAGTGGCGAGTGCCGTACGGATGAAAGGTCGGGCCGTACGGCAGGAATGACCGGGAATAAATCCACGTCCGTTTATACCGGAATGGGATTTACCCGTAGCGTGTCAAGGTTGAGATAGGCCCCCCGGTAGAATGTCCTCCCTTCTCTGAACATGCGCCAGAGGATGTCGCAACCGATTTGTGCCAGCATGGAGTTGATGAACAGATCCTGCTTGCGCAACGCCTCCGTGAGTGAGCAACTCGGGCCTGAGTCCTCCTCCCGGATGGTGGAGTAGCTGACCTCCTCGGTGATGACATTCATCCTGGGCATGGGAAGGTATTCGCTGGATGCGGGCTGGCTTATTTTGCTCCGGATATTGCCTACCAGGACTTGCCCGGTGGTTTGGGCGTTCCCGAAATCCATCCAGTATATCGGCGCTTTCTCATCGTTATTTTTATATTCCCTGTATTTCTTCAGGAACCGCCACAGATCGAGCCGGGAACGGGTGTTGTCCGTACAGGTGATGATGATGTTCGCCAGCGGGACGCTTTTATCCCCTTCTTTGGTTATGATCGGATAGCGGCATTCCCTGGCCTCCCACGCGTAACCGAAAAAACGGTTGACGCGGGTGACAAGCGCCGTCGCCTTGTTCAACCCCAGTTCCGTCTCGCTGAACAGTTGGCGGCCGATGTTTGCTTCCGTGACAGTGTCGGGGTCGAAAGCCGTCAGGTGCAGCCCCGGATGTCCCAGAGCCTGTAATGCCACGCTCATGCGTGCCAGGTTGGTTATTACCTGCGAGCCGGTTCCACCCGCCCCGGCTACCAGGACGGTTACGGGGTGATAGGGACTGAGCAGGTACTTGTCTGTGAAATGGATCTTTCTCATGGCAGGATGTCTTTCAATCGTTTGTTGATCGGTTGGAGTTCGTCGTTGTCGAACGGCTGTTCACGCATCCGCTCAGTAACCAGGACCAGATTGTTTCTTGTCGGGTTCTTCCCTCCTCCAAGATGGGAAAATTCACTGAGCCAGAAACGTTTCTCCCAATATTCCAACAGGGTGTGAAAATCCAGGCTCTCCGGTTTCTCCAGTGTGGAGTTTCCCAGGCATACGTTTCCACCGGTCACGTTGAAAAAAGGGGCCAGATAGAGCGGTGTCCTCCCGTCCGGTTTTTTCCCCTTGTAGGCGAAGATGTCCATCCTTTCATTTTTAATGATATAAATGACTCCCGGCACGTGGAACATTCCATCCCCGATGTTCAGGTCGTTCTTGAAAAACATCCGCCGTTTTCCCGGCGGATTATACCACACATAGCTTTCATGCCCCCTGCGGGTATCGCACCACAGCATGTTGGGTGGCAGCCACCCGTGCGGGATACGCCGGTTCCCGTCCGAATAGGATTCCACCAGGGAGTCCATGAATTCATATGTAACCGGAATGCCGGCTTCCATTCTTCCCTTTTTGTTGATAGGGCGTAGTTCCAGGTAGTGACTTCCGCTTGCGTAGTGACCTTCCTGGTACTCATAGGCGATCAGCGCCGCTTTGGGCACCATTATCTCTTGCAGTTGCTTGGTAAGTTCGTTCATATCCTGTATTTTTTTTGTTTTCGTTTCTTTATTTATTGGGAAACGGGCACTTTAAAATGCCAGTTTATGCATTGCGTGAATCGTTCCATCCATCCGGACAGTCTCTCCGGATAGTCGTCCATCCGGAACAGTCTGTCCGTCTCAGGTGTCAGGTACATGCTTGTGACCGGGGTGATGGCATACGTCTCCCGGTAGTCCGAGTTGAAATAGCATTCCATGTTCTCCGTAAGGGTGTCATTGTTGGAATATGCCAGCATGATCTGACAGTCCAGGTCGATCGGGGGGAAATCCGGTGATCTTTCATACGCCCAATCGTAACCGTATTGCATGATGCACGGATTTCCTGGGGTAATCAGTCCCATCCCTTCCCGTATCAGTTCCAAAAGCTCCCGTTCCTCCTTCACTGCCGCCCGGTATTTCCGGACCTTTTCTTCCAGATCGGTACAGAACGGTTTCCCTTCCATTCGTTTAAGTGTTTTTGCGATTTTCCCGGATTGGTAGGATTCCGCCAGGCGTTTGTATTTACGGATTGTCTGAGGGGAAGCCTCGGGATCGCGGTTCTTCCAGTCATCCAGTTCCTCCACCGCCAGCTCATAATACCATGTTTCCGTGACGGCGTTCAACCCGTGGTAACGTACGAACTGCCGTATGAATTCCCGGACGATACGCCGTAACGGTACAGGAAGGTTCTCCGTGAAATCGACGGGTAGCCAGAACAGGGTATGGTCCGGCCAGTCATGGAACCTGTACAGGCAGAAATGGAGCCTCCCGGCCCTTTCCTCCAGATTGACATGTTCCGGCAAGGTCTCGTCCAGGGCCTTGTATAAGGCGGTGATGTTGATGCGGGGACCGCTCCCTTTCCTCGCGCGGAAAGGGAGCCTGACATTCATGAGATCGGCATATCGCAGGGCGGACCGGTATAGATAGTCAAAGTTTTCGGACGTGGTCAGGTTGACGCATGCCCCTCCCGTTTCGTCCTCCACCAGATAGTCCGCCGCGATGGGGAGGAATCTGCCTGTCAAAAAAGCGTTACGCTCCCCGGTGGCGGCAGTCTTCTTTTTTCCCGGCCCATCGTACCCCGTCCGATGTACGAGAGGTCGGCGGCCCTGATGATCAATACGGCCAGTCCCGCCATTTGTGATTCTGATAGCGTTTTGCATGTATCCTCCTTTTTTTTGATGGAAATTCTCTTTGCCATATATCTACCCTTTTGTTCCGATGGTCGTCTTGAACCGGTAGACCACGCTGTCATCCTCGCATTCCGGACCGTGTACGCTCGCCGTGGTCAGTTCCGGATAGGTCATGGAATAGAAATCCATCACCTCGTTCGGGGACAGGCTGTTGTCCGGATCGGCCAGCTCTATTTCCGACGAGCCTTTCCTGATTTTGAAAACTCTCTGCAATCCTTTAATTTCTAGTGCCATAATTGTATTTTTATAGGGTTTAACAACATATCATTTCCATTTGTGCCTCGTCTTTCATGCGGTATTCCTCCGGGAAGTCGAGATATTCCGCGTAAGGGTCCTCACGCAGGAGCTCCCTGTCATGCTCGTCGTCCTTGTCGAAGCCGTACTGTCCCATGTCCTGCGCTCGTGCCCCGTATTCGCTTTCCCCTTTGTTATCGGGAACGGTTTGCGTGGAAGCCGTTTGCGGTTGCGAAGGGACGGGTTGCAGCCATTGACCGTCGTATACCTGTGATTGCGGCATCTGTACCGGCTGGTGGAATTGTATGGTCTGCGGTCGGTTCACGGGCTGCTGACAGCCGGCCGGTGTACCATCCGCTCCTGGTCGTGAAGCCGCCTGTCCGTGTGGAACCTGTTGTGGTCGCGTGCCTTGTACCGACCGCGGAATCTGGTGGGGAGATTGGCGGGACGGTTGTTCGGGTGCGAACATCCGTATCTGTTCCCCTCCCTGATATCGGGGGGCATGACCGGGTACCGGTTGCGGCGCCACCGGTTGGATAACCTGCGCGGGCTGTGGTTCCGGCATTACCGGTTCCGCTCCGAAGAGACTGCCCTCGGACGCTTTTTTCTGTACCTCCGCTATCTTCACGTCAATCTCCTTCTGCTTGTCCGGCATGGCCAGCCGTTTTGCCTGTCTGAGCCAGGTCAACGCCTCGGAATAGCGTTTGCCGCCTGTGGCGTCCTCCGCCTTTTTAAGCAGCTTTTCCATCTTCTCCCGTTTCTCGCGTACCTCTTTTGATTCCTTCTCAGCTACGGACTTGGCCGCCTTGCTTTGTGATACGGCCTGTTCCGCTTGTTTCTCGAATGTTTCCAGGTTGGTAAGGATGCCCTGCGCCTTCTGTACGGGCGCGGTGATCGCTCCCAGGAATTCCATGTCCAGCTCTTCCGGGGTACCGTTCAATACCAGCGGGACGATTTGTTCCCCGGCCTCGTCTTTCAGTCCCGCACGCCGGGGCATGACGGCCACGGTCAGTTTGTCATTCACTTGTCTGATGTTGATACTCAGGTCTGTGCCTGCCGTAATCATTCGGTTGATCGTTTGAAAAAACATAATGGTAAAATATTTGTAAGTTATACATAAGTTTCTTGGAAAAACTCTTTCAGGAGTCTCTGCCTGTCGGGATTGGACGCGATGTCCTTTAATGGCTCCAGGTAGTGGCCTATTGTTTTCGGTTCGTCCAATATGCAGGGGAACCGTTTTTTGACAGGTTTTATGCGCTTTGTGACGGGCCATGCGACCGGCATGACCGGGGCTGAGGGGGTGGATGTCGCGGTTCTCATGTTTTTTGTATTTTAGGAGTTATGCAAGCATGCCCATGACGGACAGGATAAGGATGACTTTTATCACAAGGAGGAATGCCCTGAAGAGGAATCCTATGATTGTTCCCGATAAAAGGAACAGGACGATCAGGTACACGGGAATGATTCCCTTGCTGTAGAGCAGGCATATTCCCGTAAGCAGGACCAGTGAGACCACTCGCTTGCAGATGTTTTCGATAAGTTGTAGTTTCATGTCTTTAAATTTTTAAGAATGAATAATCCCATCGGGATATGTTTTCCCGATTTTATAGGCCTCCGGCCCTTGGATTGCCTTTTTGCGCAAGGCTTGGCAAAAGAAAATACCGCAGCGAAGCGAGGATGATTTTCTTTTAGCCAACCAAGCCCCCAAAGGGGGCCGCCTTGCGGCAAAAACGAGGCAATCCAAGACTTTTGCCGCTTAAAAGCGGAAAAACGTATCTTGCACATATAAAAAAGAAGTACAGACAGACTGTCTGTACTTCCCTTGTCTTGTTGGCTTTGACATTTGTTTATGTGGTTCCCTGTGGTCGCTTTTCCACCGGATGGTTCCGGAATATCTCGCCTGTCACCTCATTTACCGTTTCCAGCACACCGTCCAGGAACTTTCCCTGCGAGAGTTCCCCCCGTTCTATCCGTGCCAGTTCTGTTTCCCATCCCGAAGTGAGGGAGGCGTCGGCTACCTTCATACCGCGTACCGTTTCATACAGGAAAAGCCCTTTAGGAGTCGGGACGACATATTTACCCGAATAACGGATGTATTTACGTTCCAACAGCGTACGGAGAATATTCGTGCGGGTGGAGACGGTGCCCAGTCCGGCCTTGTCCATATAATTCACCAGTTCCTCGTCCGTATAAGGGGAGACCGGTAACGATTTCTTATGTATAAGGCTGCACCCTGCCACCGGCAGGATCTCTTCCTGAAAAAGATCCGGTACCACCTGGTAAGGCATACAGCCTTTTGCGACAAGATGTTCCCTCTCGAAAATTCCGAGCCATCCTTTTTCCAAGATGCGGTATGTACGGATGCGGAATTTACGTGCGGCACACACCGCATCGACGGTTGTGTATTCCACCTTGCAAGGCGGCATGAACGTTTCAAGCACCCTGCCGACAATGAGCGTGTAAACCAGCATTTCCTCCCGGTTCAATTTACCGGGCTGTGTGCCTGTGATGATGATGGCATGATGCTCCATGGGGTCTTGTGCCTCAATACTGTCCCGTGGCGCGGCGAGGTCAACCGTACCGGCATATTGTCGGAACTCCTTGCAGGACAGCATCTTTTCCACGACAGGCGGCAGCATGTCATATACATCCTTTGGCAACAGGCGACTGGAGGTGCGCGGATAGGAAATCAGCTTCTTCTCGTACAGGCTTTGTGCAATCTCCTGCACCTGTATGGCCGTCAGGCTGTGGTAACGGTTCGCATCTTTCTGCAGTTCGGCCAGGTTGTAAAGTGCCGGTGCCCCGATTTCCTCCATCTGTTTCCCTACCGCTGTGATGCGGACACTTTTTGCCGCCTTGCAATCCTCGTACAATGCCAGTGCCTCCCGGCGGACCACAAGGTCGTCCACGTGGCGCATCTTTAAGATACGGTCATTCTTGCACAAGCTGATGAATACGGGCCAGCTGTCAGCCGGCATGTGGTTCTCCCTTTCCCGGTACCGTCTGCATATCTCCGCCAGTACGGGGGTCTGTACCCTGCCCAGCG
>ERZ773181.192-NODE-192-length-74230-cov-8.112855_pt1 | contig 74230 bp, 54 predicted proteins | sample MGYA00581001_ERZ773181 | MGnify/ENA primary metagenome ERZ773181 (study PRJEB29015, sample SAMEA2737780) | human gut metagenome | biome: human gut; feature: human-associated habitat; material: faeces | place: China | collected 2012 ...
TCCAGAAGATAGTTAAGTATTGTAAGGACAATGGAATTGAGCTTATATGTGTTACCACACCAATTCCACCATCATCTGTTGCTTCAGGCGCTGCAAATGAGGCTAATACATATTTCAGACAGATATGTGATGAGAACAATGTGAAATATATTGATGGCAATCTTATTAAGAATGAGGTTCTTGATGTAAGTGATGATGATTTCGCAGACTGGGAGGGACATATGAATGGTGACCTTGCAGAGAGATTTTCAGAGATTCTTACATACATACTTAAGAAAGATGAATGTTCAGAATATTTCTACAGTGGTTATGATGAGTGCATAGAGGCGATTAAAGCCAGACAGGCACAGTGATTGTACACCAGAGTACCAAGATATATGGTACTTATGTACATATAAAACAGCCGGTTTATGAAAAAACTGTGACAAAACGGTGAAACTGGAAAAAATTGCTTGCTATAAACATAACAATGTGCTACACTCCTATCACTGCATATGTTGAATCTGCAGGTAGTAAAGCGTCATGATGTATTACATAACCGTTACCGCATTTGAGACACTTAGGCTACGCCAGAGGAAATCATATGTATTAACAATACGCCTGCTTTGGCGGGCACCACGCCGGTGTGGCGGAACTGGCAGACGCACAGGACTTAAAATCCTGCGGGACTTATACTCCCATACGGGTTCGATTCCCGTTGCCGGCATTATATTAAGGCTGTACAAGAATGGATGGTTTCTTGTACAGCTTTTTTTGCGCGCTGAGATGAGAAAAAGTGTGAATATATTGATTGTATATTGAATATATCTGAAGGAAATAACAGATATAAAGAAATATTGGCAGATAAAAAGAGAATAAGCAATATGTATGATGTTGCACAGAGAGTGAAAGACATAGGGATAGAAATGTTCAGATGAATAATGAATGATATGCAATTTGCCAAACAATAGAATAAAAATTAAGCTAGAGAAATAACAATGCCAGAAATAAACACTGGTATTGTTGTTTTTTTGACTTATAGGGGAAAATATAAAAAAATCCTAAAATTTGTGAAAAATTACAATGCGTCTAATATATGAGAAAAATGTCGAAAGCCAGTAAATGCGGTGGTTGCGAGGTTTGCGTACAAGCGGCATAGAAGAGCCTTATTGTTTTTGAAATGGAATCAATTGTGATATTGTTAAAAGTGCACAAAACAAACGTTGCACATAGGTTAAAAAGGCGACATAGTTACCAATGAAATGAATTGACTGTGTGAACTGTTTGTGATAATCTTATGAAAGATTTCGGGAAATTAGGGAATTTCCCGTGCAACAATGAGATATCGTATGAATTACGATGTTTTAGGAACAAGGAGGCAATTTATGAAAAAGAACAAAAAGCGGATTGTGGCGGCGTTCATGACGGTTCTCATGGCGTTGACATTAGTCCCAACATGGCTGTTGGGTGGTGCGTTTGCTACTACAGCTAAGGCCGCTGGGGAAAAAACTTATGAGCTTGATGGAAGAGTGGGCACATGGTCAGCAGGTGCTTATGATTCAGATGAACTTGTAGGAGAAATATTTGGGATAAAAGGAGTAAATGTTAAAGCTATAAGTAACAGTAATAGGGGAAAGAAATTTACAAATAATAGCGAGGAAATTTACTTTGGTGATGATGGAAAAGTGTTTTTCCAAATAACAAATACAAAAGGTATAAGTTTTACTGTACCAACAAATAATGAAGCTACAGTTACAATTGTAGGTGCTGTTAGTAATGGTACAAGTAATGTAGATACAGCTAAGCTATCAGTGAAAAACAGTAAAGGGGTTGTTGCTTTTGAAAGTACAGAAATGCTTAAAGGTGGAAGCAATGACGCAACAGATAAGGGATCAAAGAAAGGCTGTGCTGCCAGCTACACGGTGAAAGAACATGTGGAAGCAGGTGAATATACAATATATTCAGAGTCATCAACAACGACAGGATTAAAGGCAGATGTCTATTATGTAAAGGTTGAAACAAAGTCACTTGGTGCAGCAAAAGGTACTCAGCCGGTTGTATCATCAGTTTCAGCTAAGTATAACGAGACAACGGGAACTATAGATGTAGATTGGACTGCATCTACAGCTGCTGAAGGTGATGGAGCATATGAAGTTTATGTAAATGGTGGAGAGAAGCCTGTGACAACAGTTAAGGCAGATGAGGCAATGAAGTATTCATATAAGCCATCTAAATCAGGCAGTTATACATTTACAGTAAAGGGTGTTCTTGGAGATGAGAAAAATAATGGTGTTACATCAGCATCAGTTTCTTATACACTTCCATTAGGTACACCTTCATTGACAGTAGACAGAGATGCTACAGATGGAACAAAGATTAAACTTAGTTCGGCTGTTGTTACAGAGGGAGAGTCATATGTTTTCCATGTATATGGTGCAGACGGAAAAACTCTTATAGAGAATGTTAATGGAACTGTATCTGCAGATGGAAAGAGTGTATCAGCCGTAGCAGAAGGGCTCACAGAGGGATCTAAGTATTTTGTTGATGAAACAGTTAACAGAGGAACAGAATCAAAAACTAGTGAAAAGAAAGAAATCAGACCTTACAAGAATCCTGACAAGTCAACAGCGATTCCTGGAATGTCAGTAATAGAGCAGACAGATGGCACTAAGTCATCTAATGCTACAATTGTTAGAAATGCAGGAACAATAAAGGTATCACAGAATGATTATTCTAAAGTTGCGAGTGGTGGTATGGAATATAACAGTATTATTGCTGGAGCAGCCACAACAGGTAACTTTACAATAACAGCTGATGTAAAGCTTACAAGCATGGCAAGATCAGCTGGTAATAACCAGCAGGGTATTTATGTTGGTGCATTTGGTAGTACAGCACATAAGAGTGCTAGTGTTATTGCCGCTGAGTTAGGAACTAACTCAAAGGGATATACAGCTTATAATGGTGAAAAAAAGATTGCAAGATCTGGAGAAGCAGATATTAAGTTTAACCAGAAGTATACACTTACTTGTACAAGGGAAGGAAGTAAGTATACAACAACTATTACAGATGAAAAAGGCAACAAGGTTGTTTCTACAACAACTACAACAATAAATAAAGAATTAGCAGAAGGAAAGTCTGTTACACCTGGTATTTCGATTGTAGGTGCAGGTGCAGAAATAACTAATGTAAAGATAACATCAGGAGATACAACATTAGTTGACTCTACAAAGTTTGAGGGAACATACAGCCCATTTATTAATAACTGGTCAACTGTTGACAAGCCGGTTATTACAGATGTTACAGCAACACAGGCAAATGCAGAAGCTGGAAAGATATATATCAATGTATCAGAGGATATAAGTGTTGTTGGTGCAGCAGAAGTTGATGTTGATATGATTGACTACACAGGTAAGGTAGTTGATACTCAGACAGCAAGTACACTTGGCACAAAAGAAGAAGTTGTTGAATTTACACCAAAAGCAAGTGGTAGTTATATATTTAAGGCGTACGCTAAGAGACCTACAGAGACAACAAAGATTGAATCTGATGCAATAACTGTTAGTGGATTTGTTCTTCCACTTGAGGCACCAAAGCCTTCAGCAAGAACAGCAGAGAGCAGCAAGGTTGAAGTTTACTGGGATGCAGTTCCAGAAGCAACATCTTATAAAGTTGAATATAAGAAGAGTGATGCAGAAAGCTTTGAAGTTGTTACAAATTCAACAACAGCTACATCAGCAAAAACTGTTTCACTTACAGTAGGAGCTACATATACATTTAGAGTAACAGCTATGAGATCATGGGATGGTTCAGCTGTTACAAGTAGTGAAATGCAGTATACAGTTGCAGATCATGAACAGTTCATATGGAGATACACAGCATTCGGATCAGGCGTTACGGTAGATAAAGACAATCTTAGTGATAAGAAGAAGTCTGCTGATGGATATTCTGGAAGTGTTAATGAGGGAGATGGTAAAGTAAATGTATGGTCACTTAATAATAAAGGTAAGTTAGTACCAGCTTCAACAGATGGTGTATCATTCTATTATTCAGCAGTACCTACAAGCAAGAACTTTACACTTACAGCTACAGCAAATATTAATTCTTGGACATATACTAATGGACAGGAAGGATTTGGTCTTATGGCAGCGGATGCTGTTGGAGATAACGGAGATTCTTCAGTATTCTGGAATAACTCATACATGGCTTCAGTAACTAAGGTTGAGTACTACAGCAATATTGATGAAGAAACAGGAGTTGCTTCTGTAAGCAAAACTTCTGGAGATAAGATTTCTATGAAGCTTGGTATTGGTTCACAGGAAAAGATTGGTGTTACTAAGAAGAATATTGATAAGCTTAAGGATAATGATACTGATACAGTAACTAATGAATTTAAGACATCAATGACAACTCTTGATACATCTAAGCTTGGATCAGAGGCAGGAACATATAATCTTATTGGCAATTATACTAATACAGATGAAACATTTAAGAATACAACAGTTGCTAATCCTATGACATCAGTTAAGCTTACAATCAGAAAGAATAACACAGGTTATTTTGTAAGCTATACAGATGCAGCAGGAAATACAACAACTAAGAAGTATTATGATACAGAAGCACTTAGCCAGTTAGATGAAGATAATGTTTATATTGGTTTATTTGCATCAAGAACTTGTGATGTAACATTTAGTGATATTTCACTTACAACAATTAATCCAGAGGATGATGATCCAAAGGAAGAGAGACCTATGGAATATAAGGATGTTGTTTTAGGTATATCATCTGCTTCAACAGCAAGCACAGAAGATTATAAGCTTAAGGGACTTTCTAATGTAGATGGTCATGTTGTAGTGACTAAGGGAGAAGAAGTTGTTGGCGAGGCAGATGTTAAGGCTGATGAGGCATTTACATTTGATACAAAGCTTAAGGTTGGTGATAATAAGTACACAGTAACACTTACACCAGATTCAACATTTAAGTTTGATGAATATGAGATGCCAACTTCATATGATCCAATTGAAATATCTAAGACAGTAACATATGCGTACTTCACAGGTGATTTGATTTATGTAAGTGCTGAAGCTACTGCAGCAGTTGATGAAGCTAAGGCTAATGAGACTTACTCATCAAAGGCACAGATTAACTCAGGTAAGGGAACTAAGAGTAATCCAATTGATATTTACAATGCAGTTGCTTATGCAAAGGCTGGACAGAAGATTCTTCTTCTTGAAGGTGATTACAAGGTAGCTAATAATTTATTAATTCCATTTGGAATTAATGGTACAAGCGAGAAGCCAATCTACATGATGCCAGAAAAAGCTGGTACAAGAGTAGTTCTTGACTTCAAGGGTACAACAGGAGAAGGTTTAACACTTTGCGGTAATTACTGGTATATCCAGAACATAGATGTAACACATTCAGCTAATGGTAAGGATGGTATCCATGTAGCAGGAAGTTACAATGTATTAGATTGTGTTGACACATATGAGAATGGTAACACAGGTATACAGATTAGTAGATTTTCAAATGTTCAGGCTAAGTCAGACTGGCCAGCATACAACACAATCAAGAACTGTACATCACATAACAATGCAGATGCAGGATATGAGGATGCAGATGGATTCGCAGCTAAGTTAACAATTGGTAAGGGAAATGTATTCCTTGGCTGTATTGCACATAACAATGCAGATGATGGATGGGATTTATTCGCAAAGGTTGAGACAGGAAATATTCCAACAGTTGTAATTATGAACTGTGTAGCTTATGCAAACGGATTCCTTGAAGACGGAACTAATGCCGGAAATGGTAATGGTTTCAAGATGGGTGGTTCAAGCCTTTCAGCAGGACATGTGCTTCTTAACTCAGTAGCATTTGATAATAAGGCAAAGGGTATTGATAGTAACTCATGCCCAGATAATGTAGTAGTAAGTTCAACATCTTACAATAACTTCAACTACAATGTCGGCTTATATACTAACGATTCTAAGAATACAAACTACAATGTATATGGTGTTCTTTCTTACAGAAATAAATCAGTAGATTTATCTGATAGCCTTAAGGCAAAGGGAACACAGGATGAAGCTAAGTTATATCAGGCAACTGATTATTACTGGAAAGCTGCATCAGGCGATGCTAAGGATTCAAGTGAGATATTAAGTGACAGCAGCTTTGCATCAGTAAATACTTATGCAGTAAATGTTGATACAGCAACAGCATTAGCAGATAATAATACAACATTACTTGCTGATACAGAGTCAACAATTAAGTATACAGCAAATCCGGTTAACAGAAATGCAGATGGTACTATCAGCATGAATGGACTTATGATGCTTACAGCTCAGACAAGAGCAGCTTTAGGAGCAGGCGTTGGTGCAGATTCACTTGACAGAGCTCCACAGCTTACAGCAGAGTCTAGAAAGATTCTTATCGACGCATTAGGCGAAGAAGAATTTAACAGAATTGCTTCTATGTCATTCACTTCACCAGTTCTTTCAAGAGATGGTGAGGAGGGAGCCCTTACAAAGGATTCAAGCAATATGGCATTAATGATGGTAATACTTATGGCATCTGTAGCTGCAGTTGCAGGAGTAGTTGTATTTGAGAAGAAGAGAAGAATGGCTAGATAATTCTTTGAAAATGTTAATACAGCAGAATGAAAACTAAATAATCTATAGTATTAAATTCCTGAGGAGTATATAATATATACGACTCAGGAATTTTTTTAGGGGATTATATTATTATGAAGAGATGGATAATAAGTGCAGGATTTGTGTTAGGAATAGCTGCGTGTATGTGGATAAGTATGACCACATTTGCAGCAGATGTGGATATCAAAGCAGAGTGCGAAGACAAGGGGTATGTGTATTGTGAGAGTGGAGAGCAGGCACTTGCTAAAGCGAATGAGTATCTTGATGATGTATGCTGGGATGACAGGACCGGAATATATGTTGTTTATCCGGGAAGCGATGTATCTGGAAGTGTAACGGTTAATAATAATCACAGCATTGCGGATTCTTATGAGGATTTTATATTTGATGTACAGGTATGTAATGAGAAGATAACGCTGCAAGGAGCTGGGTATAATCTTTTGAATGTGAAGAGATGTGCATATGAGACACATTCATATGGTCTTACAAGGGAACAGGCACTGGAAGCAGACGCAGCTGCAGATGAGGTAGTGAACGAATGCAATGCAGAAAGTACTTTGGATAAGATAAGCAGTATATATAATTATTTGTGTGATAATGTGGTTTATGACAGTGGGTATGAATATGGAAGCATATATGATGCACTGGTTTGCGAAAAAACTGTGTGCTCCGGTTATGCTGCCGCATTTCAGGTGATGATGGAAAAGCTGGATATTCCCTGTAAAATTATGGCGGGAAATGTAAATGGAACAGCACATGCGTGGAATGCAGTAAATGTATCTGGTAAATGGTATTATGTTGATGCAACATTTGCAAATACGATGGGCATGCGCGCTGACTATCTGTTATTCGGAAGTGACAGACGTGCGGATGTGTATGGGATTGGAATTGTTAGTGGAGATTATGGTACACGGCTGTCTGATGATGCGCTTGTAATTGAGGATACTGGTGACAATAAAGATAATAAGGCGGATGGAGATGGAAAAGGATATATTATCGTTATTGCTGTGGCAGCGCTCGTGATTGTAATTGCGGCGGGATGGTGTGCTTTAAGGGGAAAGAAAAGCTAATACGAAACATGATATTTGCATAGAAGATTATAATATTATATAATATAAATTATATTGTTAAATAAAGCGCATTAACGCGTTTGGGGTACATGAATGGAAAATAATAATGTCAACAGGATGCGCGATGGCGTCCAGAATATAATCCTGTTTTTTACAGATGCATTATGTATAATGATAAGTTATTACTTATCAGGATATATATGGTTAATGGCATATAAAGGCTTTAGCAGGGAATTTGCAATGCATCAGCTCAACGGAAGTCTGGTTACAGTTCTGATTGCGTTGATTATAACGGTTGTTTTTACTAATATAGAACCTGACTTCATAGTAAGAGGAAAATTTAAGGAAGCACGTTCCATTGTTAAAAAGATATTGGTTTTTGGTGCTTTTATAGCTGTGTATGAGCTTTTGAGAAGAGGTAATGAGGAGATTCCAAGAGGAATTTATGTTGTTACGATTTTCTTGTCATGTGTATTTATGTTTTTTACCAGACAACTGGTAAAAAGGTATCTTTTTGCCAGAAGCCATAATAAAAGACATGCCCTTAATGTTATTGTGGTAACAACTAAAGACAGGGCTGCTCAGGTTATTAAGAGTATTAACAAGAAAGAAGACTGGATAAGAGATATAACTGCGCTTGTTATAGTTGATGCCAATATGGTAGGAGAAGAAATTAATGGAATCAGAGTAGGGGCTAATGCCCATACAATGATGGAATATATAAAGAATGAGATTGCTGATGAAGTTTATCTTGATCTTGACTATCAGACCAAAATCGGGTATAAGACAATGGTTATGGAACTTGAAGATATGGGTGTTACCGTTCATATGCGGCTTGAACTGCTTGAAACATTTAATGACTTCGATGCTGCAATGGGGCATCTTGGAACTATACCGGTTGTTACATTTGCTAACAGAATATTTGACTATAAGGCAATGCTTGTTAAGCGCATTATGGATATTGCAGGATCAATTGTTGGTATGATATTTTTATTGATTGCAATGATTATTTTTGGACCAATTATTAAACTGACATCGCCTGGACCTATCTTTTTTAAACAAAAGAGGGTTGGAAAAGGTGGAAGATATTTTTATATATATAAGTTCAGATCAATGTATCAGGATGCGGAGAAGAGACTTAAGGAACTGACTTCACAAAATGAAATGAGTGGATTTATGTTTAAAATGGAAGATGATCCCCGTATTACTCCGATAGGTAAGTTTTTGAGAAAGACAAGCATTGATGAACTGCCGCAGTTTATTAATGTTTTCAAGGGGGATATGAGTCTTGTGGGGACAAGGCCGCCAACGGTTGGAGAATTTAAACAGTATCATGGACATCACAAGAGAAGATTGTCTATGAAACCTGGAATTACAGGAATGTGGCAGGCATACGGAAGAGATACTGTTACAGATTTTGAAGAAGTTGTTAAGATGGATCTTGAATATATTGACAACTGGAATCTTGGAATGGATATTAAGATTCTTGGAAAAACAGTGGTAACATTGTTTACAACTAAAGGAAAGTAATACATGAGGAGACATTTATATGAAAGAAAAGATTAAGCTGGTGTGGAATCTGGCTAAGAATGACTTTAAGAGCAGATTTGCAGGGTCATATTTTGGAGTTATTTGGGCATTCGTTAATCCGATAGTTACTATTCTGTTATATTGGTTTGTGTTTGAGAAAGCACTGAATGCGGGAGCACAGATTACCAAGGCTGGTATTAATGTACCATTTGTTTTATGGCTTATTGCGGGTATGATTCCGTGGTTTTATTTTTCGGAAGCGTGGAGTTCAGGCACTAATTCGTTAATAGAGTACAGCTATCTTGTTAAAAAGGTTGTTTTTGATATAAGATGTCTTCCTGTCATTAAGATAATATCATCATTATTTGTACATGTATTCTTTGTGGCAGTGGGTCTTATTATATATTTATTATATGGATATTATCCAACATTGCCGACAATTCAGATAATATATTATTCATTTGCAATGATTATGTTTACATTGGCTCTGACCTATGTCACATCATCTCTGGTTGTATTTTTTAGGGATTTATCACAGATAATTGCAATTATGATGCAGGTGCTTATGTGGATGACTCCTATTCTTTGGAATATTGATTCAATGCCACTTAATTCGGTTATTTTATTTATACTTAAGTTAAATCCAATGTACTATATTGTATCAGGTTATAGAGATGCACTTATAACTAAGTTCTGGTTTTTCAACAGACCGGAGCAGACATTGTATTTCTGGGGGGTAACAATAATTTTAATGATTCTTGGAAGAAGCTTGTTTAAGAAATTACAGGTTCATTTTGCAGATGTATTATAGTTCAGAAAGGTAAAGATATGTCAGAAGTTGCGATTAGTGTAAAAGATGTGAGCAAAATGTATAAGCTCTTTGATAAAAATTCAGACAGACTTAAGGATGCATTAGGTTTTTCAAAAAAGCAATTATATAAGGAACATTATGCATTGCATCATTTATCATTTGATGTATATAAAGGTGAAACAGTAGGAATAATTGGAACTAATGGAGCCGGTAAATCTACAATATTAAAAATAATAACAGGAGTTCTTAATCCTACTGAGGGAGAACTTGAGATTAATGGAAGAATTTCGGCACTTCTGGAATTAGGAGCCGGATTTAATCCAGAATATAATGGAATTGAAAATGTTTATCTTAATGGTACAATGCTTGGTTTTACTAAAGAAGAAATCGATGAAAGACTTCCTAAGATACTTGAATTTGCAGATATAGGTGATTTCGTATATCAGCCTGTTAAGACATATTCAAGTGGTATGTTTGTGCGTCTGGCATTTGCAGTTGCTATTAACATAGATCCTGAAATTCTTATAGTAGATGAGGCATTATCAGTAGGAGATGTGTTCTTTCAGGCAAAGTGTTATCAGAAATTCGAGGATTTTAAGAGAGATGGAAAGACAATTCTTTTTGTAAGTCATGATCTTGGAAGTATATCAAGATATTGTGACAGAGTTATTCTTCTTAACAAAGGAGAGAAACAAAGCGAAGGAAAGCCTAAGGATATGATTAATCTCTATAAGAGGCTTATTACTACCAAGGCAGATAATAATCAGAATGAGAACGCTAAAGATAAGGAACTGGTATCAATTAATTCAATATCAGGTGAGTGGAAGAAGAATTTTACAGTGAATCCCAAGCTTGAGGAATATGGAGATGGCAAAGCTAATATCATAGATTTTGCTATAATTGATAATGAAGGCAATCTTACAAATGTTATTGAAAAAGGCACAAAGTTTACTGTAAAGACTAAAATCAGAATAGAAGAACCGATAAAAGATCCTATATTTACACTGACATTCAAGAATGTAAGGGGAGTAGATATTACGGGAACTAATACGATGCTGGAAGATATAAGACTTGGAGTATGTAATGCAGGAGAATGTTATGTTGCATCTTATGAGCAGGAAATGAATCTTCAGGGTGGAGAGTATCTGATTTCTATGAGTTGTACAGGATATGAAAATGGAGATCTGAAGGCACATCACAGATTGTATGATCTTCTTAGCATAACTGTAGTATCTGATAAGAACACAGTTGGATTTTATGATATGAATTCTAAGGTTACTGTAGAAAGAGTTGAATAAACTATAACAAGAGGGGAAGGTATTATATGAATGCTAACTGGTTTGAATGGCTGACAGGTATGGATAAAAGCGTATATTGTATCGGAGACAGATGCCTGTCAGCTATGGAATACTGTAGTAAGTGTAATATTGATGCTGAATGGTCGAAAGATTTTGATGTGGAGAAATTACATAATACAGGAAGAAAGTTTGATGCTGTAATATTATGGGGAGTAAATATACCAGTTAAAAATCATCTTGCTGAGATTGTATCTGATTTTTTAACAAAAGACGGCAAACTTATAATGGTGTATGATAATCCACTGGGAGTAAGCATATTCAATGGATTTATCCCAGCAGGAGAGAAAAATTTTTTTGCAACATTTAACAATGAAAACCAGAAATGTAGTAATACATATTATCGTAAGGATGAAATTGAAGATGTATTAAAAAGGGAAAATATAACAGAGTATAGGATATATTATCCTTATCCTAATGCAGACTATACGGAAACAATATATTCTGATAAACATATGCCTGAGAAAGGAGAACTTCATATTGAAGAATATCCTTTTGAAACATACAGAATGCAGCTTTTCAGGGAACAGAATCTGTATGACATGCTTATAGAAGCAGGGTTATTTGAAAAATTTTCTAATTCATATATAGTAGTTGCAGGAGGCAGCCTGCCTTGTGCTGACTATGTCAAATTTTCTAACGAGAGAAGAGAAAATCTTAATATATATACGGAACTTATCAATGGTTCACATGTGCTTAAATGCGCATCGAATGAAAAGAGTCAGAAACATATAAGCAGACTTGGACAGATATATGTCGGATTGCAGAATTCATTTGAAGGTACGCCTTTAAAAGCAAATGTCTGCAATAAAATAAGTGATGCATGTGTAAGATTTGACTTTGTTAGTGGAAAAAGGCTTGATGTTATGCTGGATGAAGCCTTAGAAGAACAAGATAAGACCTTGTTTTATAAAATATTAGATAAATATCTTGAATATATCCATAAGGTATATGATTCGGGAAACTCAGAGTTTATGGATATCGATCTTATTTTCCAGAATATTATAATTGATAATGGCACATGGAATGTCATTGATTATGAGTGGACCTATGATGATAAGAGATATACGGCTGACTTTTTAATATACAGGGCAATCCGTTATTATTATTATCAGAGCCCATCATGTCGTAATGCATTTGAAAATATAAATCAGTTGTATGAATATTGTGGAATTCTGGGCGATGACATGTATACATATGATTCGCTTGAATGTGAATTTCAGGAATCAATTGTGGCAGAACACAGGGATACAGGATATAGTGATGCCAATGTGATTAAGCTGTCTGATATGATGATGGATATCAGGATTGAATGCCAAAATAAAGAATGTACTGATAATAATGGCTTTGTAACATGCCAGGTACCGGTTATTAATGATAATGTTGCAATTGAAACGGAATTGCCATGCGCATGTGAAACTCTGGAATTATGTACGCCGGATACAATGATAGCAGTGGGGGACTTATGTGTTCAGGGCTGGGATGGTCAGAATGGTACATGGGTTGATGCGGCGGAGATAAAAAGTGTGGGGATGAAAACGGATGATAATATTTATCTGTATCCTGACACTCCGTTTATAATGACTCTGGATTTTGCGGTTCCGGTTAACAAAATACGCATGAGTATGAAGGTAATTACAAAACAAAAAGATATTATTACAATCATGCAGAAGTGGCAGGGAGAATATCTGCCAAGATTAGATGCAGCTGAACATAAAGTAGATGAGCTTACACAGTTGTGCGAAGAAAGAATGACTGTAATAAATGGATATAGACAGGAGCTGGATAGCATATATAACTCCAGAGGGTGGAAGATGATGGAAAAAATGCGGGGGTTCAAATCAACGTTATCTGGTAAGAAATAAGCGACAATATGTGTCTGAATTGACAACTGATGAATAAAGGAATATCATTATAGTGTATGCCTAAAGGGCATGGACGATAATTAAGAATTTTACGGATATATATGTAATAATGAATACTTAGGAGACGGTATGAGTAATAAGGATAGACAGAGAAAACAGAATCGCTTTGATGATGTAAAGCATACAGTAGAAAAGCTTGAGGCGCTTATAGAAGTGTTTGCTCTTATGATGGCTTATTTTCTTATATGGAAATATAAGTACAGACCTATGGATTTCTACCCATATTATGGAAGTGGAAAGTATATACTGGTGGGAGTATATGCTTTCCTTATTTTCGTATTGTTCTGGCATTGCGATGCATTTAAGTTCGGACATCTTAAGCTTACAGATGTATTTATATCGCAGGTTATATCAACATTTCTTGTTAATATAGTTACATATTTCCAGATATGTCTTATGGCAAAGAAAATGGTTCCTGTATATCCGATAGCTTTGTTATTTGCATTTGAGATAATTATAGAATTCATATTAGTATATATATATACATGGATATATCATAAACTTTATATTCCTAAGAATATGATTATGATATATGGCAATGATGACGCTGTTACCCTTAAGTTTAAGATGGATGAAAGAGCAGATAAATATAAGGTTAATAAGCTTATATCTATTGAAGAAGGATATGAGAAAATATGCAGGTCAATTGCAGATTATGATGCGGTTATTATTAATGATGTATCAGCAGAAATAAGAAATGATATTCTTAAGTTCTGTTATGAGAATAAAATCAGGACATATGTTACGCCTAAGCTTACAGACATATTAATCAGCGGGGCAGATGACATAACGCTCTTTGATACGCCTCTTAAGCTGGTTGATGGTCATGGACTTACTCTTACGCAGCGCGCAGTAAAGAGAACAATGGATTTAGTGTTGTGCCTTATTGCCATGATACCAGCCGCACCTATTATGCTCATTGTTGCATTATGTATTAAAATAGAGGACCGCGGACCGGTTTTCTTTAAACAGGAACGAGTTACAAGAGACGGAAAGAAGTTTGACATCCTAAAATTCAGAAGTATGATCGTTGATGCAGAAAAGGAAGGAAAATCAATTCCAGCTACAGGAAGAGATCCAAGAATTACCAAAGTTGGAAGGGTTATCAGGGCAACAAGACTTGATGAACTTCCACAGCTTCTTAATATAATTAAAGGCGATATGAGTATAGTTGGTCCAAGACCTGAAAGAACAGAACATGTTGAAAAATATTCTGAAGAAATACCAGAGTTTCCGTTCAGACTTAAAGTAAAAGGCGGACTTACAGGATATGCGCAGATATATGGAAAGTATAATACTACTGCATATGACAAGCTGAGACTTGATCTTATGTATATAGAAAATTATTCAATATTATTAGATATAAAGCTTATTCTTATGACATTTAGAATAATGATAAAGCCAGAATCTACAGAGGGCTTTGAAAAGCAGAAAGAACTTGATGCAATGAAGGAAGAAATTCTTTCAGAATGTGCAGTAACTAGTGAGGATGCAGATAATAATGAAAAAGTCAGGTAAGAAACATATTCTTGTAGTGTGCCAACATTATTGGCCAGAACCATTTCCAATAGAAGATTATTGTGAAGAGTTGGCAAGACGGGGGCATACTGTATCGGTTATTACAGGAGTTCCTAATTATCCTATGGGCGAGATATATAATGAATATAGGAATAAAAAGGGAAGAGATCAGATTCATAATGGTGTAACAATACACAGAACATTAACAATACCACGAAAACATAATATTTTATTTAGAATGCTTAATTATTATAGTTTTGCAATATCATCATCACTATATGCATTAAAATTAAAAGAAGATTATGATGTTGTTTTGACAGTTCAAAGTTCTCCAGTAATGATGACAACAGCTGCATTAAAGTATGCAAAGAAACATGGTAAAAAAGCAGTAATATACTGTATGGATTTATGGCCAGCCAGTCTTAAAGCAGGTGGTATCAGTGAAAATTCTATTATTTATAAATATTTTAACAGGGTTTCAAGAAAATTATATTGTCAAGCTGATAAAATAATGGTTACATCTAAATTATTTAAGAAATATTTTTCGGAAAATTTTGGGATAAATGATAGTAAACTTATATATATGCCACAGTATGCAGATACATTTTTCGAAGAAATGAAAAGTAATAAAATATTTCATAAAAATAAAGATTCATTTAATATAGTGTTTGCAGGTAATATGGGAACAGCACAAAGTTTGCCTACCATATTAGAGGCGGCACGGATATTGAAATCTGAGAACATCAATGTAACATGGCATATGGTTGGAAATGGTTCTGAATATGAGAGCAGTAAAAAGAAAGCACAAGAATATATGTTGGATAATGTAATCTTTTATGGTCGAAAACCTAAAACGGATATGCCAAAGTATTATTCAATGGCAGATGCAATGCTTGTTACTTTATTTAAAGATGAATTAATATCATATACGTTGCCAGCAAAAGTTCAATCTTATATGGCATCTGGAAAACCTATAATTGCTGCAGCAGATGGTGAAACACCAGATATTATATCACAGAGTGAATGTGGATTATGTGCACATTCTGAAGATGCAAAGGGACTTGCAGATTGTGTAAAGAAATTTATTAATGAAAATAAATATGAAGAATATAGTGATAACTCTAGAAAATTTTATTTTAAACACTTTTCTAAAGAGCGTTTTATGAATCAATTGGAAAAGATTTTAAAAGATGAATGTGAGGAAAATATATGATTTCAGTAGCTATGGCAACATACAATGGAGAAAAATATATTGTTGAACAGCTAGACTCAATATATAATCAGACAGTTAAAGCTGATGAAGTTATAATATGTGATGATAGATCAACAGACAAAACTAGAGAAATTATACAAGAATTTATACAAAATAAGAACTTACATGACACTTGGAAACTATATGTAAATGACGCTCAATTAGGGTATATACAGAATTTTAAAAAGGCTATTGGATTGACAACAGGAGCGTATATTTTTTTATCAGATCAGGACGATGTGTTCTATCCAAATAAATTTGAAACAATGTTGGAAATAATGCAAAAGCATGAAGATTGTGTTTTACTAAATGCGAATTTTGAAATTATTGATGAGAATGGTAATGTTGATAAAAATATACGAAACACATCAAGAAAAAGAGTTGATGGTATTAGAAAGTTGAATTTTAAGCAGTGGTTATATGAATCATCATTTCCAGGTTTTTCTATGTGTTTTAAGTCATGCATAAGAGATCGTATTAAAAATGCTGAATTTAGAAATTGTTATGGACATGACATAATGATTGGATTGATAGCATTAGATATGGGAGGCAATTATGAAATGAGTGAAGTGTTGAGTGGATATAGAATGCACACTTCTAATGTTACAGGAGGTAAGAATATAACTGCTGACTATACGGTATCTAATAGAGTAAAGCAAAAAGAAAAAGAACAAAAAGAATACTTGTTATTGAATAATATGATTATAGATAATGAGTTTGATAATGTTGATATTGCATTTTTAAATTGTAGAAAAGAAGAATTGAAAAGAAGATTGGAAATACTAGAAGGGAAAAAGATATTGCCAGCAATAAAATTGCTTGTATCATCAAAGGCTTATCCTAAAAGAACGATGTTAGGAGATCTAGTTTATATAATAAGGAACGGTTTGAATAAATGAAAATAGTATTTTGCACACAAAATATGGCTCCATTCAGAATGAAGTGGATGGATGAAATTGCCAAATATCATGAAGTTATAATATATCATTTAGGCGAATATGAATCTGGAGTAAACAAGAAATATATTTCGTATATTCCAGAAAGAGCAGTTGTTCATTGTGATAAAAAGAAAAGAGCAATGTGGGGAGAACTATATGATGAGAGCAAAATTATAGACGAAAGTGCAGATTTATATTTATTAGATGGGTATGGGTTCAAGGCTCAGCAACATATGATAATAACATTAAAGAGGAAGAATATTCCATTTATAATATCAGTAGATGGTGGGTTTATTAGAAGTGACGAAAATGTAATAAAAAAACATATTAAAAGTCATATAATGAAAAAAGCAAATGCTTTTTTGAGTACATCTGAAGAAACAGATAGCTTTATTAGATATTATGTTGGAAAAGATAAAAAAATATATCGACATATGTTTTCAAGTGTATCTGATAATTACATAGAAAAAAGACCATTACAATCAGATGAAAAAAATGTGTTGAGAAAAGAATTGAAAATGCCAAATGGCTTTTCTATAATTACAGTGGGGAAGTTTGAATATAGGAAAGGGTTTGACATACTGATAGAAGCAGCAAAAAGTTTGAAAGGTGAATATAATATTTATTTTATTGGAGCATCAAATAGAGAAATATATCAGAACCTTATAACAGATGACATAAAAGAAAAGATAAGGTTTGTGGATTTTTGTGATAAAGAAAAATTGAAAAAATATTATATGGCATCAGATTTATTTATTCTTCCTACAAGAGAGGATATTTGGGGATTGGTAATTACTGAGGCGATGTCAAATGGTATCCCTGTAATAACAACAGATAAATGTTTGGCTGGTGTTGCTATGTTAGAGAAAGATGAAATAATAAATGCGGAAAGTATCAATGCAATTGTTGATGTTGTTCATAGGCAAATGGAATTATCTAATAAGGAAAGAATGGATATAGGAGTTAGAAATATAGAAAAAGCAAGAAAGTATTCAATAGAAAATGCTACAAAGAGTGATTTAGTTAGTCTTAAAGATTTTCAAATGAAAAAGCTGGAATATAAATAAAGGAGTTATTTTTATGAGAGAGCCGCTTGTTAGTATAATTATGCCTGTTTATGGAGTTGAAAAATATATAGAAGAATCCGTAAAATCTATTATTGATCAGAAATATAGAAATATAGAATTGATAATTGTGGATGATGAAAGTAATGATAAATCAATTGAGTTGGCTCAATGTATTCTTGAAAAAAGTGATGTGAATTATACAATTGTAAAAGAAATAAATAAGGGATTACCGGGAGCAAGAAATAATGGAGCAAACATATGTAAAGGAGAGTACATTTGTTTCATTGATTCTGATGATTGTATTGATAGTAGTCATGTTCAATACTTAATGGAGATGATAGATAAACATCATTTGGAAGTGTGTTTTACAGATTTTGAATATACCAATGAAAATAATAGAAAAGGTAAAAAACTGAACCAATATTCAGAAAAAATATATGGAAAAGAAGAACTTTTAAAAGCCTTTTCAATGAGAGATGTCAAAATACATTGTTGTTCATTGTGTATAAAAAAAGAAGTGTTTGAAAAATACACATTTAATGAGAAATTAAAATATGGAGAAGATGTCGAGTTCATGTGGAGGCTTTTTTCTGGTCAAAGCACAATAGGAAGAGTATGTGTATCAACATATAAATATCTTATCAGAAGCAATTCCATAATGACAACATATTCATATGAAAAAGATAAAGTTTTTATTACAGAATTCGAAAAGAGCATGAAAAAATTAAGCGAAGACTATCCAGTCAATAAAGATATATATTTACGAGCTTTTTATAGAAATATATTCGGATGGTTACATTCAGTTTCAAAGAAAACAAATTATATACAGTTTGAACAGGCGATTTATTTAATAAATAAAAATGAAATGATAGATGTTTTGAGCAAAAGCGATGATTTTAAGGTCAAAGTATTAGTCCGGTTATTTCATATATCAGATAAGATGTTTTTTAATATTATTAAAAAAATATAAGAGCTTATAATACTATGTTAATTGAAAGGGGAGTCTAAATGATATCTAATTCTATATATCAGGTTTCTGTTATTGTTCCAGTTTATAATTGTGAAAAATATATAGAGAAATGTTTAGATTCAATATATGAGCAAAAGACTTCGCTCTCATATGAAGTTATTGTTGTAAATGATGGTAGTACCGATGAATCTGAGAAAATATGTAAGCTGTATGAAAATAGAGATGATTTTGTATATTGCAAAAAAGAAAATGAAGGGGTTTCTGAAGCGAGAAACACAGGAATGAAATTATCTCGAGGTAAATATGTTATATTTATTGACGGAGATGATTATGTTTTGCCAGATTATTTGGAAAATATAGTTGGAATGGCTGTTAAAAATGATCTTGATATGTCAGTTGGAGGATGTCAGATATTATATGAAAAGACTGGGACTAAGATTATAAACAAATTTGATAATACTGAGATATTTTATAATAAAGAAACAATCAAAAATGCAGTTAAAAAATTTGGAGCAGATGGATTGCTTAATATTGCAGTTTCTAAATGTTTTAAGCGGGATATTATAGTTAAATATAATTTGGAATATAATAAAGATTTAAAAAGTGGAGAAGACTTATGCTTTAATTCTAAATATATGGAATACATAAATAATATTGGGTTTTCGGAGGACTTCTCGTATTGCTATATTAGAAGAGATATAGAGTCAGGAGTAAATTCCTATAAGGATAACATATTAGAAATGACAAAGGTATGTCTGGATGCGGTTGCTGGTTTATATAAATATTTTCAATTGAATGATAATGAGTCAAAGATATTATTGGGGAATTTTTATATTGATTATATATCTAACGGTATTTATAATTCCTATAGAAAAGGATGTAAAATATCAGGTAAAATACGAAGAAAGAATATAAGGGATTTATATGCGTTAGATAGTAATAGTATTGTTAAATTCAACAACAGAATAGACATTCTGAGCAAAGTTAGCACTTTTTTAATGAAAATTGATAATGAATATTTCACAGATTTTATTTATAAAGGTTTGTTTTTTATTAGAAATAATTTTTCAGAGTTATATTATCATATAAGAAATAAGTGGATACACAAGGTGACAGTATGAATGAAAGGTTAAGCGAAAAAATAAAAGTTATTAATATATTGTTGGCAGTGTCAATAGTTTTTCTACATGCAAAAAATTATGTATATTACAGTGGAGATGATTTTTTTTATCATTTAAGTGTAAATATTCAGGAGTTTTTTATTAAATATGTTTTTGCATGTGCAGTTCCATTTTTATTTTTTATTTCAGGATATCTCTTCTATTATAATTTGAAAGATAAGTCATTGAAGGATAAAATACAATCGCGAGTTAGGACATTGCTGGTACCATACTTAATGTGGAACGTAATTGCTACAGCTTATTTTGTTTCTATGCTTTATATTCCGTTTTTGAGAGGAAAATTCAGTATACAAAATATATCAGGATTTTCAGATATAATAAAAAGTGTGTTTTTTTTCAAATATAATCAGATAAATTGGTTTGTTTTTCAATTGATTATATATGTGATAATGAGTCCTGGTTTATATTACATAATAAAAAATAAAATAACATCTTTTATATTTATTCTCATATTAATGGCTGCATGTTTATGTAAAGTTGAATTCGGAGTTTTTAGTATAACTTCGTATGAACCTGTACTAAGAGTGGATTGCCTTTTATATTATATGTTAGGTGCAATGTCCGGATATTATTTAAGCAATATCATATCAAGGAAAGTATATGAAAAATCTCATAAAAGTGTGATTGTATCTATTATATTAATTATTGTAAGTTTTATGTTAATTTCATTGCCAGGACAGCGTTATAATTTTATTGCATATTGTTTACAAATTGTATCGATTTATCAAATTATTAAGATGATAGATAATAATAGAATTGTCAATAATCTGATGGAGCATATAGATGCTTTTTTCTTATTACAAACTCATTATTTAGTGATGTATCCCATGAAAAAAATAGTTGCATCGTTGTTTGGAACATCTTGGGCTATTTTGCCAGGATATATATTATGTCCAGTTATAACAATATGGTTTGTATATTTAATAGGTGGGTATATGAAAAAGAAACAATTTAGGCTTTATAAAATATTAATTGGTGGTAGATAAATGAAGTACAAAGTATCTTATATGGAAATTATATATGCTTTTTTAATATTGGGGTTTATTTCTATAGAATTATTAGGAAAATCTAGCATTATATATTTGGGCTTGTTTGCTTTGATGGCTATTGGAGTTTTTTTTAAGGAATGGATATCTGGTAAGAAAAAAATAATAATTAACAAAATGAATTTAGTATGGCTGCTGTTTCCGATAAGTATAGTGATTGCCATGAGATTAACAGATATACATTGGCTAAGACCTAGTCTTATGTTCTTGTTTATATGTATTATAATGATTGTAAAATGTAATATATATAGCATAGGTGATTTTGAAAAGGCAATTGTAGATGTATCACTTGTTATAGCAGTTTCGGTTTTTCTGGAGTGGTTATTTACAGATTTATTTATAAATTATATCTATGTATGGTATCCAGCTTCACAAAAATGGGTGTTATTAAATCAAGCTAATGCAAGAGCATATTATTCGGGAATAATGTCAAATGTTCAAGAGGCAGCATTATTACTCTCAACAGGAGCAATAGTTTGTCTGGTGAGAAATAGAAAAATAAGTTTTTTAGTTCTTGTAAGTGCTTTATTATTAACAGGAAAAAGAGCAGGGTTATTTGTTTTTATAATATTAATGCTTGTTTATATATTATTTATCAGAGACAAGCAAGATGGTACAGATAAAAAACGAATTAAAAGAAAATATGTTTTATTGACAGCCGGGGTAATACTTGTGATTAGTATAGTTCTATTAGTATTGTTAAAAACTAATAGAATTGATATGGGAACTATAAAGAGATTTTTTGTATTTAAAGATTTTATAGGCATGTATCAGAGCGGTGTTGGATTTAATTATATTATGGATAAAATCCTTGCCGGTAGGTGGACAACATATAAGCAAAGCTGGCAATTTTTCATGGAAAATCCAATCAGAGGAATAGGATGGGGTAATTTTTCGCTGATGAATTATAATCCATATTTAGGGGAATCGGTTGTTAATGTTCACAATATTTATTTGAAATTATTATGTGAAACTGGATTGATAGGTTTTCTTTCATTTATAATTCCTGCAATCAAAAGTATAAAATATACATGGTCAAAGATAAAAACATCAGAAAATAAAAAGATATTTCAGATAGCAGTATTGATTCAGCTTCAGTTTTTATTGTTAGGCATGATGGAAATAGCGCTTGATAATATTTTGACATTTACAGTATATTTCGTTAGTATATTCATAGCTTCAAATATTGGTAAGAAAGCATAGGTAATAATGAGAGGTATAAAAAGTAGTAATGGCAAATGTGAAAAAGAATTTAGTATATCAGAGTTTTTATAGAATACTAAGTCTGATAACACCACTTATAACATCACCATATTTATCAAGAGTTTTAGGTGCAGGAGAGCTTGGAAGGTATTCTTACACAATGTCTATTGTTAGTTATTTTAACTTGTTCGCAGCTTTAGGAACAGAAATGTACGGAACAAGAGAAATTGCAAAAGTAAGAGCTAAAAATTCAAAAGAAATAATCTCTGAAACATTTTGGGGTATTTACATAGTACAGATGAGTATGTCATTGCTTGCGATGCTGTCATATTTCTTTTTTATCAGGGTAATATATACAAAAGATTTTTGGCTTGCATTAATTCAGGGAATATGGATTATGTCAACTTTGCTGGATATAAATTGGTTCTTTTTTGGAATGGAAGAATTTAAGTACACTGTTGTGCGTAATTGTATTGTAAAAATTATTGGGATTGTTTTTATTTTATTATTTGTAAGACATAGCAATGATTTGTTGATATATGCATTTATTATGGGCGGAACTATGGTTATAAGCCAGTTGATGCTTTGGGCATATATGCCTAAGTATGTAATCAGACCTAGATTAAAAATCAACATGATAACAATGCATATTATCCCTAATTTAAAACTATTTATACCGTTAATTGGCAGTAGTGTTTACTGGACAATGGATAAAACAATGTTAGGGATTTTTAGCGATTATAATAATGTTGGATATTATTATAATGCAGATAAGGTAATGAATATACCGTTGAATCTAATAATAGGTATAGGTACAGTAATGTTGCCAAGAATGACATATTTAATACAGTCAGACGAAATGAAAAAATGGAAAGAAATGTTTGATAAGAGTGTGGAATTATATATTTTTATGGCGGCTGCAATTGGTGGAGGAATAGCTGCTATAGCGAATGAATTTGTGCCTTTCTTTTTTGGATCAGGGTATGATCCGTGCGTATATTTAATAATAGCATTTGCACCGATATTGCTATTGAAGGCATTAAATGATATGTTAAAAAATCAGTATATTATTCCGAGTGGTCAAGAGAAAGTATATACATATGCAGTATTTGGAGGAGCAATAAGTAATTTCTTTGCTAATTATTTCTTTATCAAAATGTTCGGGGCGTTTGGAGCTTTGATTGCAACAGGAGTCGCAGAAGTAGTGGTCTTTTTAATACAAGATATTTTATGCAAAGATATAAAAATTATGAAACTTGCAATGAAAAATTTCTGGTATGTAATATTTGCAATAGCAATGTATTTCTGCGTAAGGCTGATATCAAGTATTATAAATACAAATATATATATTAGTCTGTTAGCTGAAATTATAATAGGAGCATTAGTATATATATTATTGTGCATTTTATATTGGAAAATTACTAAAAGAGTTGATTTTCATGCAATAATGAAAAAAAAGAGACTTTAATTTAAGGGATATATTTAAAATGAGAGATGAAAAACTAGATGTACAAAAGGGAATATTGGCATTTTTAGTTATATTGGGGCATTGTATTTTATATGGAAGTATTGATCAGCAGACATTAATTCAAAGCAAAAGTTTTATATTAAGGTTTATATACACTTTCCATATGCCTTTATTTATGTTGATGTGCGGTTATTTTACAGCAAAATCGTTTGAAAAATATAAACTTAAATTGATTGTAAATAGAATCGTTATTTTATTCCCTTTAGTATGGATTGCAATAATATCAAGTATAGGAAGCTTAAAATATGGAATTATAAAATATGCAAGTGTATGTCTATATAAATTTTTAATAAATATCTGGTTTGTGTGGGCTGTTTTTTGGTTAACAATTGTGGTATCTATGGTATATAGTGTATTAAGTGTTATTAAGTGCAATGTTTATGTAAGAGCAGTAATATATATTTTAATTATTTGTATGGCAAGTTTTTTACCCAATAAATATAATCTGGCAAATTATGTATTTATGATGCCGTATATGTTTGCTGGGTTTGAAATAGGAATCTCAGGAAAGGATATAAATGCTATTAAAATACCGAAGATTATTAATGTTATCGTTTTTTTAACGGCAGTACTTCTTGTGATAAATTATAATCAGATGTATATGATACATGTTGGAAACTTATCATTGTCAGAAACAAATGATATAGTAAAACAGATTTTTATAAACATGTATAGATGGGTAACTGGAATAGTGGTTAGTTATGTATGGTGGAAAAGTGTTAATTGGTTAATAGGAAAGTTTAACAAAGCAACTGTTTTTTTTAAGACAATAGGAAAAATTGGAAGGCTTTCAATGGAAATATATGTAATACATATATACTTATTGAGTATATTAAAGAAGATGGCGAAGTTGCTGAGTATACATTATTATTTTCCAATTGCATTGATGGAATCACTTATAATTCTAGGGATAACATTGTCGATTATATTTGTTTTAAAGAAAACGAATGTGTATAACTTAATATTTATAAAAACAAAAATATTGAAGATAAGTGAAATAAAAAATAGGAAAGGAACCGAAAGATGAAAGAATTAGAATATCCATTTGATCCTGATTATATTACAAAAAAGAAAAAGTCTTTAAAAAATAGAATTTTATCAACCAAGAATAATTTTATTGAGAAAAGAATTGCCATTCTTGGGGGGGAGACAACTGAAAATATTAAAGCTATATTGGAACTTTTTCTTTTGAATTATGGTATAAAGCCGGAATTTTATGAATCGGAATATAATCAGTATTATGAGGATGGAATGTTTCCAAATCAAGCACTTGAGGAATTTAAGCCAGATTTAATATACATATGTACATGCGTAAGAAATATAACAGATTGGCCATCAATTACAGATGACAAAGATACTGTTATTTCTAAGAGAGAAACCTTGGTTACAAAATTCACTGGGTTATGGAAGTCATTAACAGCCAGGTATAACTGTCCGATCATTCAGAATAATTTTGAATATCCGTTTTTTAGATTAATGGGTAATAAAGACGCCAGCGATTATCATGGAAGAGTAAATTTTGTAACAACACTTAATTGTGCGTTTTATGATTATGCACAATCACATGAAAATTTTTATATATGTGATGTTAATTATATTTCATCATCTTATGGATTAGATAAGTGGGCAGAACCTTTTTACTGGCATATGTATAAATATGCAGTAGCTGTTCCTGCTATTCCTTATCTTTCTTTTAATGTAGCAAATATAATTAAGTCTTTGTATGGAAAAAATAAAAAAGCCTTTAATCTTGATCTGGATAATACATTATGGGGTGGAATTGTAGGAGATGATGGTGTAGATAATATTGAAATCGGACAAGAAACATCATTAGCTCAGACATATAGTGAGTTTCAGGAATATGTCAAACTGCACAAACAATTAGGCGTGTTGCTTACAGTTAATTCTAAAAATGATTTGAATAATGCGATAAGCGGATTTGAAAGACCAGATAGTGTATTGAATAAAGAGGATTTTGTAAGTTTTAAGGCTAACTGGAATCCGAAGAGCGTTAATATCGTTGAAACAGCTCAAGAACTTACATTATTACCAGAAAGCTTTGTGTTTGTTGATGATAATCCGGCTGAAAGAGCAATTATAGAAAGTCAGGTAGAAGGAGTTGCTGTACCACAGATAGATTGTGTGGAACATTATATTCAGGAGATTGATAAAGCTGGGTATTTTGAAGTGACAAATTTATCTGGAGATGATTTGAAAAGAAACAAGATGTATCAGGAAAATGCAAAAAGAACAGAGTTACAGTCATCATTTATTGATTATGAAGATTATCTCAAGTCATTAGAAATGAAAGGTGAAATTCATAGCTTTGTTCCAATGTATATGTCTAGAATTGCTCAGTTAACAAATAAAAGTAATCAGTTTAATTTGACAACAAAACGCTATAGTCAGAATGATATTGAGAATGTAGCGGCAGATACTAATCATATTACACTGTATGGTAAGTTGGGAGACAGATTTGGCGATAACGGTGTGGTAAGTATTGTAATAGGAAGAATAGATGGAGAACATAAAGACGAGTTACATATGGAATTATGGCTGATGAGTTGCAGAGTCCTGAAAAGAGATATGGAGTACGCCATGATGGATGAACTTGTCAGTAAGGCAAAAGCTGCTGGTATCAAGAAAATAATTGGATATTATTATCCGACAGCTAAGAATGCTATGGTAAAGGACTTTTATGCTTTACAAGGATTTTCAAAAATATCCGAAGATGAAGAAGGAAATACAACATGGGAATTCATTATTGAAGATACATATGAAAAGAAACAGCATGTTATATCGGTTAATGAAAAGGAATGATAATGAATAATTGTATTATTTTAAGTAATGGTTTTCAGATTCCTAATATAGGAATTGGAACCTGGCAGATTACAGACAAGGAACAGATATCAGAAATTATTAAGAATGCAAGAGAGCTGGGATACAGATTGATAGATACCGCAGCAGCATATAGTAACGAGATTTCAATATCAAAAGCAATAAGTAAGCTGGATTTAAATAGACAGGATATAATAATTTCTGACAAGGTATGGAATACAAGCAGAGGTTACCAAGCTGTACAAGATGCATGCAAAAAGTCATTAAAGAAATTAAAGACGGATTACATAGATATATATTTGGTACACTGGCCAGCGTCAATGAAATTATATTCAGACTGGGCAGATATAAACGCAGATACATGGCGAGGGATGGAACAGCTATATAAGGATGGATTTGTCAGGGCTATTGGGGTATGTAATTTTAAAATTCACCATTTACAGGAATTGAAAAAAACTGCTGATATTATGCCGATGATTAATCAGATTGAATATCATCCTGGACTTGACCAAAAAGATATTTTACATTATTGTAATGAGAATGACATAAAAGTTGAAGCTAGCAGTCCATTGGGAAATGGAGAAATATTGAATAATAACATTCTTAAAGAGATAGCAGAAAAGAAGAGGAAAACTGTTGCACAAATATCTATAAGATGGGAAATCCAGAAAGGTTTAATAGTTATTCCTAAAACATGCAATATCGGAAGATTAGCAGAAAATATGGATGTGTTTGATTTTGAACTGAGTAAAGAAGAAATGAGTGAAATTGATAATATTCCATATTGTGGCGGCATAGGGATTGATTCTGATGAGGTGATTGAATTTGGCTAATACAGAAAAAGAAACTAAAGAATTAAAAGAATTAAGAAAAAAGATATTTATTACAGGTTACAAGGGCGGAATGGCGCATCTCGCATCATGCTATTCATGCCTGGAGATGATTTATGCGCTTTATTTAAAGGGTATTTTGCGATACAATCCGCAGAATCCCAAATGGGAGGACAGAGACAGATTTATTCTTAGCAAAGGACATGCGGGACTTGCTCTTTATGGGGTGATGCAGAAGGCTGGACTCATAACCGAAGAAATGTATGAGTCCTATCTGACAGAGAATTCTTGTATTGGTGGGGAGCCATGTATGCGTGATAGTTTGTGGGTCGAAGCTACTACAGGTTCTTTGGGACATGGACTATCAATGGGACTGGGAATTGCAATGGCTCTGAAAATGAATAAAAGTAATGCAAAAGTGTATGTGATGCTGGGAGACGGAGAACTTGAAGAGGGAACTGTATGGGAAGCAATAATGACCGCTCCGTCATTTGGCGTGGACAATTTGGTTGCTATACTGGATTGTAATAAGATACAGAAAATGGATTTTGTTGATAATGTTATTGGTGAAGCTAAATGGACTGAGAAGTGGGGAAGCTTTGGATGGAGTGTTTCAACTGTTGATGGACATGACATGGAAGCTTTTTGCAAAACTATCCGTGAGGAGTCAGAAGATAAAAAACCTAGACTGATAATAGCTAATACAGTTAAAGGAAAAGGTGTGTCTATAATGGAAAATAATCCTAACTGGCATTTCAGACTCCCAGGTAAAAAGGAACTCAAGGTGTTTAAGGCTGAATTGGGAATAAAGGATGAGGAATTGGAGTAATGTATGAATAGCGCATATATAGGAAAGTTAATGGAACTTGCAGAAAAAGATAATGATGTGATTCATTTGCTGGCTGATAGTGGCACTGGTTATGATGAAATGTTCAGAAGAAATTTTCCTGATCAGATATACAATTTCGGGATAGGCGAAGAGAATATGGTTGCAGCAGCAGCAGGAATGGCTTCGGCAGGGAAAAAACCATTTGTTTTTACCGCAGGGGCATTTCTGGCATATCGTTGTATGGAATTTATACGAGATGATGTATGTTTTCAAAACCTAAATGTGAAAATTGTTGGAATGGGAAGCGGTTTGGCATGGAGTTCATTAGGACCGACACATCATACAACAGAAGACATTTCAATATTAAGAGTAATACCGAATCTTATGATATTGTCTCCGGCGACACCAAAGCAAGTTGCAGAGTGCGTTCAGACAGCATATGAGCATTTTGGACCTGTATACATAAAGATTGGCATGAATCATGAAAAAGAGTTTTTTTCAGAGAACTATAAACATAGTATTTATAAAAATGATATATTGAAAGACGGCAGTGATGTAGCTGTTTTTGTTACAGGGAGTATACTTGAAGAGGCAGTGAAAGTATGCGATATGCTTGACAGAGAAGGTATTTCTGTTAAACTAATCAATGTAACAACAATTAAACCTTTTAATACTGAGGAAGTTGTTAATGTTGCGAGGGATATTAGCAGGATTGTGGTAATAGAGGAACATAATATACATGGTGGACTTGCTGGGATAATAGCTGAAACATTAATGTATGCTGGAATAAGTGCCAAGATATTACCAATTGGACTTAAAGATAATTTTGCAGAAGGATATGGTAGCCAGCAAATGGTTAGGAAGGTTAATGGACTTGATGCAGAAAGTATATATCACCAGATTATGGAGAGTAATTTAATATGAATGAATATACGATATCTGAAATAGAAGTTGGAATGAGTGCGTCGTTCAAGAAGATTATAACAAAAGACATGGAGGACGCATTCCGAATTATTTCAGAAGATGAAAATCCTTTGCATAAAGATGATGAATTTGCCTATGCAATAAGTAATGGCAAATATTCTACACATGTGACATTTGGAATGCTTACTGCATCTTTATACTCTACTGTGGCAGGTATGTTTCTGCCTGGGAAATATAGTCTGATACATAGTTTTGAGGAAATTTCCTTTACCAGACCAGTTTTTGTCGGGGATGAGTTATTAGTGGAAGCTGAAGTAACAGATAAGGTAGAAGAACTAAAGATGATAAGGCTAAAAGTAACTATTAAGAATCAGAATAACAAGGTTGTATCTAAGGCTAAAATGAAAGTGTTAGTTATGAAATAAAATTTTGGAGGATAATAAAATGACAAGAGAAGAAGTTTATGAAAGACTTAATGGCGTATTTAGAGATGTTTTGGATGATGATTCTATAGAACTTCATGATGAAACAGTTGCAGATGATGTTGATGGATGGGATTCATTTGAACATATTAATCTCATTGTTGGAGTTGAAGAAGAATTCGGTTTTAAGATTCCTATGGGAAAAGTTGTAACTATGAAAAATGTAGGCGAAATGGTTGATATCATATTAGAAATGGGTAAGTAGAATGTCGATTACATCATTTTATTTTTTGATATTAATAGCAGTTGGAGCATTATTTTACTATATTTTACCTAAAAGATGCCAGTGGTGTGTGTTATTAGTTCTTAGTATAATATTCTATTATTTTGCAGCAACTCCATATACGATAGGTTATCTTGTTATATCTACATTTATAGCATATGCATCAACAATGTGGATTAAAAGACGAAGAGAAGCAGAAGAAAAAGAACCTCATGGGGCATTAATAGTTACGATAGTTGCTTTAGCATTAAATGCTGCAATATGGTTTGTTATAAAGGGAAGAGGACTATGGCTCCCTGTTGCTTCAATTATTATTGGAAAACATAATGTTGATTTTTATAATAAAATAGCAGGGTATCAGTTGATAGCATCTCTCGGAATGGGATATTACACTTTGCAAATAATAGGGTATATCATTGACTGTTACTGGAAGAATATTGTGCCTCAAAAAAATCCATTAAAGTTATTTCTGTTTGTTTGCTATTTTCCACAGTTAACAACAGGACCTATAAGTAGATATGAGCAATTGGATACTCTTTATGAGAAACATAATTTTGAATACCAGAATTTATGTTTTGGTTCACAGAGAATTTTATGGGGATTTGTCAAAAAAATTGTTTTAGCAGAAAGAGTCGGAGTTATTGTTGCAGCGATTAATGCAGCACCTGCTACATATACAGGATTTTATTCATGGATTACCATTCTTTTATATCCATTGCAGATGTATGCTGATTTTTCAGGATGTATGGATATAGTTCTAGGCGTTTCAGAAATATTTGGAATACACTTAGCGGAGAACTTTAATAATCCTTTCTTTTCCAGAACATCACAGGAGTTTTGGCAGAGATGGCATATAACACTTGGTACATGGGCAAAAGATTATGTACTTTATCCATTGTTGAAATCCAAGACCATGATTAGCTTTGGAAAATTTACTAAAAGAAAATTAGGCAAAAAGAAGAGTAAGCTATTAGTTAACTGTGTCGGAATGTTCATATTATGGATGATTATGGGAATCTGGCATGGTGGATTTAGATATGTTGTAGGTGTAAGTCTCTGGTATTGGGTAATACTTATGCTTGGAGAGATATTATCTCCATTCTTCCAAAAGATAACCAATACTCTTAATATGAAGACGGATAGTTTTGCATGGCATCTTTTTCAGTCAATAAGAACTTATGTTATATATGCTGTAGGAGCAACATTCTTTAGCTTAGGAATATCAAATGGTATTTTCAGATTAAAGGATGCAGCGAAGGTTATATTAAAGAAGGGGTATGCAAACCCGTGGATATTTTTTGATCAAAGTATTTTAAATACGGGAATTAGCTGGGGAGATATTAACATTATTATTATTGTAACTATTATGTTGGTAATTGTAGCAATTATACGTGAAAAGTATGGTTATGCACGAAATTGGATTAGAGAACAGAGCTTTATTTTTAGATGGATTATATGGATTAGCCTGTTTGTATTTGTGTTAATATATGGAAAGTATGGACCGGGATATGATGCATCAATATTTATATATCAAGGCTTTTAGATGGTGTGTTTAGATGAGAAAAATTAATAGAAAAAAAGTGGTAAATCTGGTTGGATTTATTATGTTTGTTGTGATTGTTTCCAGAGTATTTCTTAATGTTACCTATTTGTTTAGAAATGTAACTATGGATAGGTATCATATAGTCGGATTGGAACAGGAAAATGTCGATATGGTATATATAGGTGGTAGCGCGGCATTTGTATACTGGCAGCCGCTTAAGGCATGGAATGATTATGGTTATACATCATATAGTTATGCAACAAATACAATACAGGCAGAATCATTAAAAGCATATGTTGAAGAAGTACATAAGAAGCAGAATCCAGAACTTTTTGTAATTGGGGTTAGAGCATTTCAATATTATTCTGACGAGCCTTCGGAGGCTGGAATTCGTAATAGTTCAGATTTTATGGATATGACATCGATTTCTCGATATAAATTATTAAATCAGTATTTTAAAAATCGTAATGTATCTAAAGATACAGATAAATTGTCATATTATTTAGACATAGCAAAATATCACACAAATACAAGTAATCTTGCCTCGAAAGAAGCGTGGGGATTTATTAATAATAATGGTAAAAGTGAGAATAAAGGCTGGGAATGGATGGATTCTTATGCATATCTTGATGCTCCGAAAGATTATGAAACTCAAGAGAGGGCAGAATTGCTTGAAAACGATAAAAAAATTCTGGAAGAACTTTTATCATATTGTAAATCTGAAAAATTAAATGTTTTATTTGTAGTGTGTCCATATTGGATAACCAAGGAAGATCAGGCCAAATATAATACTATTGGGGATATGATTAAGGAAAGCGGATTTAATTATTTGAATGCAAATGATTATTACGATGAAATGAAATTGGATTTCTCAACAGATTTCTATAACAAAAATCATGTCAACCAATTTGGAGCAGAAAAATATACCGCATTTCTGGAAAAGTATATCTCAGATAACTATAATCTGATAAGTCATAAAGGAGATTCAGCATATGCATCATGGGATGATGCTTATAATCAGTATTCACAGCAGGAGAAGACCCATGCAAATGCAGTTACACAATTGAAGGAAAGTTTTGAAAAAAGTGATGAAATTCAAAAACAGATGATAGAAACACAGAGTTTAGCAGAATGGTGGAAACTTGCCAGTGAAAATCGTTTTTCACTATTAATAGCAGGAACGCAAAGTGTGAATTATCCACAAAATATATCAGATCAAAAAGTGCTTGCAGAATGGGGAATTGCACAGGATGAGAATAATTATATCAGAGTTATAAATGGTGGAAAAATTGAATATTCAAATGCTGTTAATAAAGTGTTAACGGCAAATGGAGTTTTGGGAATGTGGTATGATACTGAATATTATATCTCTATTCAACAAAATCAACTTATCATTTCAATAGATGATAATCAGATTGATACAGATGAGGGAAAAATAAATATTGTGATTTTTGATAACTGGTATCGCAAGTTTGTAGGAAATTTAACTTTATCTGAAAATGAAAATGGAAAATTAGAAATTAATTATCATTAATGGAAATATAAAATGAATAATAGAATAAATACACCATTACTTATACTACCGTGTGCTGGCGGAAGTGCAGCCAATTATAGAGGCTACACAAAATATTATAAAAATGTAATAATATATGAATATCCAGGACATTGGGCAAAGATAGATGAACATTTAGATGAATCGTTTGACAAAATGGTAGAATGTATGGTTGATTCAGTTTCTGGACAAGTGGACAATGACGATATAATTGTATTAGGACATAGCATGGGTGCTTTAGTCGGTTATGCTTCCATAGAATGTTTTCGAAAAAGGCATATTACGGTCAGAGGTTTATATGTAGCAGCAAGTTATTGCCCATATTCATCTGTTAATACATTTAACAAAATAGAATCAGATATAGATATATACAGATTTTTGAAAAATATAAGTGGAATATCTGACAAAATTATTGGCAGTGATTTTTTTAAAGAAAATATGTTGCCGGCAATTAAAAATGACTTTAAAATTTTGAAAATGCTTAAAAATAGTAGATATTTAGATCAACAAGAAGCTATTCCAATAACTGGACTATATGGCGAAGATGACCCTTTAGTATCATATATTGATATTGTGAAATGGAAGATGTATTCTTCGGGAACATTTAAAGTCGCTAGATATAAAGGGAATCATTTTTTTGTTACTGCTGATAACAATATTAGAGAAATTATTGCTGAGATAAAGTAAGCACTACATAATCTCCCGTAGTGTAATGCTTCAATTCCTGATGTAAAATTAGAACAGTTGGATATAATTTGGCAAACTATGTATTTATGCTTCCATATATGTTTATAGGATTTGAAATTGGCATAGATGATAAAATATTTAATGTGATTAAGAGCAATATTGCATTAAATATAGTAGCGTTTTTATTTGCTTCAATATTAGTGCTAAATTATAAACAAAATTATATGATTCATGTGGGTAACATTTCGTTATTGCATACAGAAAATATAAAAACACAAATATTCGTCGATTTATATAGATGGATTGCTGGATTAATAGTGAGTTATACTTGGTGGCAGCTTATTAATTACATGTGCGGAAAAATAAAAAAATTTAGGATGTATAAGGTTATGGAGTTGATAGGAAGATATTCTTTGGAAATTTACATAATTCATATATATTTATTAAGTTTTTTGAAAAAAGTAGCACAAGTATTAAATATACACTATGCTATTTATATATCAATTATACAGGCAATTGTTATCTTAGTAATTACATTGGGGGTAATAGCATTTTTAAAGAAAATTAAAATATATAATGTTATTTTCCCTAAAAAGAAGATATGTATTTCACATAGGGAGGTACAGAAAGAGTTAAACTGAGCGAATTTAAATAATACCTGAATTTTGAATGTTGAGGAGAAAAAGGAAAAGATAGCTCCTCATGAGTATATCCAGAATGAACTTAAAAGATGATGAAAAATGATAAATAAATTTTGCAATTTTAGTAAATATTATGGTAAATGAAAAAAGCAAATATTATAATTTAAAACTGAGAGGGTATGTGGAACCCTCTCGATTTTTTTATCTAGATTACTAAAAAATTATCTTGATAAAAACAAACTGTTGTGCTAACTTAAATATATAAACTGAAGTTAATAGTCGATTTAGTCAAAAAGTTTTATTTGGATATGAACTATTTATGAAAAAGTCAATTGATTAATTATTGAAAATAGAAAATTAATAAAACATTTTTGACAAGGAGGGAAAATGCAATTAATAAATATAAAAATTAAGAATTATAGATTAATACTTAATGCAAATTTAGAAGTAGATAATAATACAACTTTGATTGTTGGACGTAATAATACTGCAAAAACATCTTGTGCAGAATTAATGGATAAGGTTTTAAATAACAAAGCTTTAACGTATGATGACCTGCCTTTGAAAAATCGAAAATATGCTTATGTTTTATTGGCTCAGTTTATGAAAAAAAGATTATCATATGAAAAACTTTGCGCTAAATTTCCAATCACCTCCATTGAGTTTATGGTTGATTATAGCCTTGATGAATCAAATATGAATTTAGGTGCACTTTCTCCATTTATAATTGATTTTAATTTGGAAAATAATATTGCAATCATACATGCAGAGTATAGTATCAAAATTAGTGAAGAATCATTAAGAACATTATTTGAACAATACTTTATTGAAAACGATATTTTTGTTAATAAGAATAAAATACAAGAAGTTAGAGATATTTGCATATCTAATTTTTCAAAAATTTTTGGATTGAAAATATATGCTGTAAACCCATTGAAAGAAGGGGAAATACAATTAAAAGAGTATAAGGAATTGACAAAATTGTTCCCTTTTTATTACATCCCCGCAGAAAGAATGCTGGGAGAAAATGGAGATTCTAGAAGTAATTCATTAGCATCATTAATTTCTAATTATTTTAGTGTCGATGTAGAAAATCTAGATCCTAAAGTGGCAGACGAGGTAAAGGAACTTCGCAGAACAGTAGAGGAAGCCGGAAATTCAATCCAAAGGCAAAGTGATGAATTATTAGGAAATATAGTAGATAAAGCTGTAGGTTTTGGTTATCCAAATGCAGAAGAACTTCAATTGGGAGTATATACTAAGTTGAAGATTGATGATCAAATAAAAGAAAGGGCGGAACTTACATATACATCAACGGCCATAGGAGAGTCTCTTCCGAGTACTCATAATGGACTTGGATATAAAAATCTTATTAAGATTGAGTTTATGCTAGCAGAGTTTGCAGAAAATATTAAACAAGGAAATATTGCATGTATTCCATTGTTATTTATTGAAGAACCTGAGTCGCATATGCATCCACAGATGCAACAAACATTTGCTAGTTATTTAGAATGTTTTTTAAAATCGATATCGGATGTACATATTCAGACATTTTTAACATCACATTCAGCACATATAACAAATACAATTGATTTTTCACAGATTAGATATGCTCAAAAAACATCAAAAGGGGTTATTTATAAGAATTTAAATACTTTTGTCAAAGATAATGGGGAAAATTTAGACTTTATAAAAAAATATCTTACTCTGAGTAGATGTGATCTTTTTTTTGCTGATAAGGTTATTTTTGTGGAAGGTGCATCAGAAAAATTGCTTATTCCAGACATGGTAGATAAATGCAATAGTGCTGGTTTGTTTGATTCAAAAAAATATAAATTACCTGCGCAATATTATACTATTATTGAGATTGGCGGTGCATATGCAAACAGGTTTATTCCATTTGTGAATTTTTTGGAAATACCATGTTTAATAATAACAGATATAGATTCGATGGAAGATGGACGAAATAAGACAACAGTGAGTAAAGCAAAAACAACTTCAAATCCAACAATAAAGTGGTGGGTACGAAAAGTTAAAAATCTTTCAGAAAATGATAGAAGTAAGATAGAGCTATCAGATGTGCTAGCAATGACAAATCAACAAAAAACGATAAAAAAATGTCATATAGAATTTCAAGTGAAAGAGAATGGATTATGCGGAAGATCTTTAGAGGAAGCAATAAAAAATGTTAATAGGACCTATTATGGATTAACAGGTTCTATTACAGAAGATGACTTGGAATTTACTGATAAAAGTAAAACTGACTTTGCATTAAACTTAATTTGTGAAAATCCAACGTATGAGGTACCGAAATACATTAAAGATGGATTAATATGGCTTAATGAACAGAGTGTTCTAATATAGGAGGTGTATTTGTGGTTGATATAAAAGAGAAAACAAATTACCAGAAAGCTAAGGAAGAGGCGGATAAAATAGATGCGCATATAATTCAAGTGCTTCAACAAGGGGAAAATTTTCGTGTTGAGGCAGGTGCAGGTTCAGGAAAAACATATTCATTAAACAAAGTTATAGAATGGATTCAAGATAATAAAAGAAAAGAATATCAGCTGAAAAATCAGAATGTAGTATGTATTACATATACAAATGCAGCAGTAAATGTCATATCTGGGAGAATCGCAGATCATTCTTTTATATTGCCTTCAACTATACATTCTTTTGCATGGAATGCGATTAAGCAATATCAGAGTTTTTTAATAAAATATATTCAAGAAGATGAAAGTTTACAACCGAGAGATGGAGATGTATCACAAATTACAGAAGTACAATATACTTTTGGGCATAGATATCAGGATAATGATATATTATATTTATTTCATGAGGATGTTATAGTTTTATTTTCTGCTTTACTTGATAATGCAAAATTTAGATATATGTTTGCAGATAAATATCCGTTAATTTTAATAGATGAGTATCAAGATTCCTTTAAAAATATAATGGACAAATTTATAAAGTATTTTATTTCTGAACAAAAAGGCCCTCAGTTTGGCTTGTTTGGAGATTCGTGGCAGACTATATATCAATCAAATAAGGTATGTGGATTAATTAATCACGAAAATATAGTGGAGATAAAAAAAGTGTCAAATTTCAGGTCTGCAGCAAAAATAGTGAATTTATTAAATAATATACGACCTGAGTTGCAACAAGTTTCTGCAATAGATAATTTTGAGGGGGAAGTAGTTGTTATTACATGTGATGATTATATAGGTGTGAGAAGGGAGGATAGAAATTTTAAAGGGGATCTTCCGGTAGGAGAATTAAGAACAAGACTTGAAAAATTAAAAGATATTATTAGAAACAAGTATATTCAAAATAATGAGAGTTTAAAGATTTTAATGATTACACATAAAGTTTTGGCGTCTCAACAGGGATATGAAAAATTATTAAATATAATTGATAATGGTTTACGAGATAAAGATGATATATTTTTGACATTTTTCATGGAGATGATAGAACCTATTTATAAAGCATTAGAAGAGAATAATATGCAATTACTTTTTGATACACTTAAGCTAAAAAGGTATCCAGTAAAAAGCAAGTCAGATAAGACAAAGTGGAAAAAGTTTGAAGAACAACTAAATAAAGTTCGTAAAGAGAGAGCGATAGATGTTTTAAAAGTGGTAATAGAATCAGAACTAATTGCTGTTCCCCCTAATATATATGCTTATTATGATATGTATTTTAATGCGCCAGATGAGTGTTATTGTAATACAACAATAAAAGAATTCTTGAATTTGGAATATGAACAATTTTTGTCTGCAATAAATTTTTTGTATCCCGAAGCGTATTTTTCAACGGAGCATGGAGCAAAAGGTGAAGAGTATGATAATGTGATTTTTGTAATAAGTAAGGGCTGGAATCAGTATCAATTTGAGACATATGCTCCAATGATTAAGAATGGATATCCAAAGGATAAAGAGGATGCATATATACGAAACCGTAATTTATTTTATGTGTGTTGTTCTCGCCCTAAAAAGAGATTGTTTTTATTTATTTCAATTAAGATTGATGATACTTTTCGTGATTTTTTAAGAAAACTTGTTGGTGATGACAATATTATGACCTATGAACAATATTTATGTAGTGATCTATAAAGTAAGATATTATGTTATATGCTTTATGAATTACGAAAAATTAATAAATAATATATTATAAATGATGAGTTTCAGACTAAGGAGCAATAATTATGGATAGACTGATATATGAATACGTTTTAAGATTCAAAAGTTTAAACAATGGAAAAAAACCGGATAATTTATTTGACTCGCTAAATGATGTTTTGGCCTATTTGTATAATAAAGATATGGTTGATCGAAAAATTGATTTTTTTGAGGAATCAAAAATTTTGTTTTTAAGTGAGTATCAATGTGAACCTGAAAATAAAATTATAAAGATTTGCTTTAAATCAGCACAGTATGATGTTAGACGATATGTTATTAATACAGATATTATAGAAGATAAAGGTATTTTAAAGAAAAGAGAAGATGGAGATTTGGAAAAAACTCATATTGCGATTAAATTTCTTCATAATACGGCAATATGTTTATATGAAAAGAATGTAAATGGAATTGGATTTACTAAAATAATGTTATATATAAATAAGTTGATTAGAGAATTTTATAAAGATACACAATTGGGGATAAAATACAAAATAGAGCATGAAGCAGTTGTGTCAAGAGATTTCTTGAATTCATTAGATAAATTAAATCGTGTTACAGAAATATCACTTACTGTTGATAAAACTAATGTAGATGTATCTGATGCAAAAGATATATCTGGAAGAGCTGATATATCTGAAAGTGTGGATATTGTGTATAAACCTGCTAAGAAAGGAATTTTAAAAGATACTGTTAAGCAGTTTTATAAAATGTATAATTCTTCTGACAGTATTGTTAAAAGAGTGACTGTTAAAGGAACAGGTCAAGAGAATAAAAGTAAGTTAAGTTTTAATACAGAACAGATGAAAGAAAAGATGAGAATAAAAGTACAAACGGATTTTATTACAGGAGAGGTTAATACTAATAGTATATTTGAGGTTTTTTCCAATAAATTGGAGGAGGTATGAAAATAATCTGTTTAGAAATATTAGAAATAGTTAAAGATTTTTATGATATGAGAAAAGGAGTAAAAAAACAATTAATTTTGATAAACGGAGTCCCTTTTCTTATAGGTGTGTGTTCTTTTTTTATTGGTACATTTTGTAAAAAAAACTGGTCTGTAAATATTTCGGATTTTTCATCTGATTTTTTAAATCAGTTGATTACAGTATTGGCTCTATTTATAAGCTTTAGTATAGGATATATAGGTATGTTAATTACCAGTGACAGTGAAAGTGTAAAAATTATGAAACAAAAGGAGTCTAATTATTACTGTATACATGGGGAAAAAGTTAAAGTTTATCAGGAAATTCATAATTTAATGACATATACGGTTTTTGTTGAAATATTATTTATTATTTTTGTATTTGCACAAAAATTTTTCTTATATATTATGAATGAAGTAGTGTTGAAAATTGATTTATGTATAAATATTTCGATTTTAATGCATATAGTTATTTTAATAATGATACAAATGCGAGATATTTATTTTTCTTTTTGGAGTGCGAAAGTCAAATGAAAAACGATAATATAATTTGAAAGAGAGCACAATAATAGAAGGTATTTAATGAAAATACACGTACTTATATAATTATCGCACAACCATAAATTTACCCAATTGAATTGTATTTCCCCTAAAAAGTATGTATAATAATCTTCAATAACAATGGAGGAAACAGTGATGTCATTATTTACAGGAAAAACTTTATTAATAACAGGTGGAACTGGTTCATTTGGTAATGCAGTATTAAACAGATTTTTAAAGACGGATATTGGTGAGATAAGAATTTTTTCAAGAGATGAAAAAAAACAGGATGATATGAGACATGAATTTCAGGCAAAGATGCCTGAAGTGGCAGAGAAGATAAGCTTTTACATAGGAGATGTAAGAGACCTGGCGTCTGTTAAGAATGCTATGCATGGTGTTGATTACATATTCCATGCAGCAGCTTTAAAGCAGGTACCATCATGTGAATTTTTTCCAATAGAAGCAGTTAAGACTAATGTTTTAGGAACAGAGAATGTGCTTACAGCAGCTATAGATGAAGGCGTAGAGTCAGTAATATGCCTTTCAACAGATAAGGCAGCATATCCTATCAATGCGATGGGAACATCCAAAGCTATGATGGAAAAGGTTATTGTAGCCAAGAGCCGTACAACTACTAAGACAAAGATATGTTGTACAAGATATGGTAATGTTATGTGCAGCAGAGGTTCGGTTATTCCGCTCTGGATTGATCAGATTAGGAGTGGAAACCCTATTACGGTGACTGAGCCAACAATGACAAGATTTATTATGAGTCTTGAGGAAGCTGTTGATTTAGTTATTTTTGCTTTTGAACATGGGGAGAGCGGAGATATTCTTGTACAGAAAGCACCAGCATGTACTATCCAGACACAGGCAGAAGCTATATGTGAGTTGTTTGGAGGTAAGAAAGAGAATATAAAAATTATTGGCATAAGACATGGCGAGAAGATGTATGAAACACTTCTTACTAATGAGGAATGTGCCCGTGCTATAGACTTGGGTGATTTCTACAGAGTACCATGTGATAAGAGAGGTCTTAACTATGATAAGTATTTCACACAGGGAGATACAGAGAGAGTTAAGCTTAGTGAATTTAATTCTCATAATACAAGAATGTTAAATGTCGAGGAGACAAAGAAAAAGATAGCTTCTCTTGAGTATATCCAGAATGAACTTAAGAACTTATAATATATAGCATCAGATTTATTAACGGGATGGCCAGGTATGTGATCTGTTTAAGCAGATAACATATTATTATGGCTGTCTCGTTTATTTTACTTTATATATGAAAAATAATATAATTGATTTGTATTATCTGGGGAAATAGGATAAAATGAGCCTGAATGGTTTAACAATGTTAGGAGAATCTAAAGATGAATATATTAGTTACGGGAGCCAGGGGAATGGTTGGAACGGCATTAGTTGCCAATCTTTACAATATTAAAGAAAACAAGAATAGAACCAGACCTGATATAATAATTGATAATATATATGAGTATGACATAGATAATTCGTATGAAGAACTTGATGAGTTTTGTGCAAATGCAGATTTTGTATTTAATCTTGCAGGAGTTAACAGACCAAAGGAAAACTCTGAGTTTATGAATGGTAATTTTGGATTTGCATCAGATCTGCTAGATATGCTTAAGAAACATAATAATAAATCAACAGTCATGTTGTCTTCTTCTATACAGGCTACTCTTATGGGAAGATTTGGAACATCTGAATACGGAAAGAGTAAGCTTGCAGGTGAAGAATTGTTTTTTAATTATGGAAAGGAAAATGGAGTGAAGGTTGCAGTATATCGTTTTCCTAATCTTATGGGACACAGCCGTCCTAACTATAATTCAGCAGTTTCAACGTTTTGTAATGCAGTAGCCAATGATTTGCCTTTTACAGTAAATGACAGAAATACAGAATTGGAACTTTTATATATTGATGATCTTGTTGAAGCTATGTATGATCTTCTGGAAGGTAAGGAACATCACTGCGATTATGATGGTATGACACCCGTTGAGAAAGAAGATGGAAGATACTGTTATGTTCCAGTTACACACAAGGTGACACTTGGTGAAATTGTTGATTTGCTTGAGCAGTTTAAGGAACAGCCGCAGACTCTTATGATGCCTAAGATGCCAGAGGGTAGTTTTGCAAAGAAATTATATAGTCTTTATCTTACATATCTTCCTGTTGATAAATTTAAGTACGAGCTTAAGATGAATAGTGATAACAGGGGAAGTTTTACAGAACTTGTTCATACAGCGGATTGTGGCCAGGTTAGTATTAATATAAGCAAGCCGGGAATTACCAAGGGGCAGCATTGGCATAATTCCAAGTGGGAACTTTTTATTGTTGTAGCAGGACATGGATTAATTCAGGAGAGAAATATCCATACAGGAGAGACTGTTGAATTTGAAGTGAGTGGAGATAAGATAGAAGCTGTACATATGATTCCAGGATGGACACATAATATTATTAATCTTAGTGATACTGAGAATCTTGTGACAGTTATGACATGTAATGAAATATTTAATCCGGAGAGACCGGATACATTTTACGAAGAGGTATAGGAGGAGAGTACTATGTCAGAAACACAGATAAGAACAGATTATACAGATATACATTTTAAAGATAATGGAAAATTGAAACTGCTTATTATAGTGGGAACAAGACCAGAGATTATAAGACTTGCAGCAGTAATTAACAAATGCCGTAAGTATTTTGATGTTGTACTTGCACATACAGGCCAGAATTACGATTATAATCTTAATGGGATATTTTTTGAGAATCTTAAAATTGATAAACCGGAAGTGTATATGGATGCGGTTGGAGATGATTTAGGTGCAACAGTCGGAAATATTATTAACTGTTCATATAAACTTATGAATCAGATAAAGCCGGATGCACTTCTTATTCTTGGCGACACGAATTCGTGTTTATCTGCAATTCCAGCGAAGAGACTTCATATACCGATCTTCCATATGGAAGCAGGAAACAGATGCAAAGATGAGTGTCTTCCAGAGGAGACAAACAGAAGAATAGTAGATATTATATCTGATGTTAATCTTGCGTATTCAGAGCATGCCAGAAAGTATCTGCATGAATGTGGATTGCCAAAGGAGCGGGTATATGTAACGGGCTCTCCGATGGCAGAGGTGTTACATCAGAATCTTGCTGATATTGAAAAATCTGATATTTTAAGCAGATTAGGACTTGAACCTCACAAATATATACTTTTGTCTGCACACAGAGAAGAAAATATTGATACAGAAAAGAACTTCTTATCATTATTTACTGCTATTAATAAAATGGCAGAGAAATACGATATGCCTATTCTGTATTCATGCCATCCAAGAAGCAGAAAGAGACTTGAAAATTCAGGATTCAAGCTTGATTCAAGAGTTATCCAGCATGAACCATTAGGATTTCATGATTATAATCATTTACAGATGAATGCATACGCGGTTGTATCTGATTCTGGTACTCTTCCGGAAGAATCGTCTTTCTTTACCTCTGTTGGACATCCTTTCCCAGCAGTGTGCATAAGAACATCTACTGAGCGTCCTGAGGCACTTGATAAGGCGTGTTTTGTACTTGCAGGCATAGATGAGAATAGCCTGCTGCAGGCAGTAGATACAGCGGTTACTCTTAATGATAATGGTGATTATGGAATTCCTGTTCCGGATTACATTGAAGAGAATGTCAGCACCAAAGTTGTAAAGCTTATCCAGAGTTATACTGGTGTAGTTAACAAAATGGTATGGAGAAAATAATATGATATACATAAAGGCGTTGATGGTTTTTATCATCTATCTTATGAGTTATTACCTGTTAGGTTTTGCAATTGCCAAGTTGTGTAGGGTAAAGCACATATATATGGTTAACAGCCTTATAACAGGATTTTGGGCAGAGGGATTGCTGTTTTTTATATTTATTATGCCATTTAAGGTAAAGCAGGCAAGAGCTGATGTTGCAGCATGGATATGGCTTGGAGTATGGCTTGCAGTTATGGCTGCTATAATAATTGTGTGGCACAAGAGTTTGTATGAAAGCCTTAAGGGAACACTTGCCTGCATAGCACATAATAGAATATTTTTCGGTGTTATAGGAGCAGTTATTGTTGCTATGCTTGTGTATGAAATGTTATATGGTAATTATACAGATGGAAGCGGTTCCAGATATTTTGTTGGTTCGGTTACTTCGGATATATTTACTAATAAATTCGGAGTGCTTCAACCTGATTTGGGTTCATATGAGTCGGCATTCAACAGCCAGTATTTTTTACAGACAAATGTTCATCATAGCGCTGTCGTATGCATAATAACGGGACTTGCTCCACTTGTTGAGCAGAGAACAGTTATGTCAAGCATAGTTATACTTATGTCCGGGCTTATTATTATGCAGATGGCATGCACAATATTTAAGAAGAGCAGAAAGAGAGCGCTGTTTTTCTGGCTGGCATATAATATATTTATTATGCTGCTTGCGCATTCAGTATATATTCCGGCATATTATCTGTTTTACAGAACATTCGAGGGAAAGACAATATTTGGTATGCTTTTAATACCATATGTGTTTACATGTTTCTGGAGATTGTATGAAAGACCTGGAGATAATTATACGCTTACATGTCTTGTTGTTGCTCTTCTGGGATCATATACATTCTGTATGTCAACGATGTATGTGCTTCCATTCCTGCTGATAGGATATCTTCCAGTATCTTTGGTACAGCGCAGGTTAAGACAGCTTGTTAACTGGTGCATTATGATGATACCATGTGTGCTGGTTATAGGCTATTATATACTGGTTTTGAAAGGCATTATTGATTTAACAATAAGGTGATAATATGCATTTTGATTATAGTAAATATCAGGGGACTGATTTTTTTAAACAGTGGTGGGGTGTTATATCAGGAACTTTTTCTCTGACAGAGAAAATTATGGTATATCTGTTTTTAGCGGTACTTTTGTTCTATCTGATATTTGGAAAGAAAAGAGAGAGAACATTATTTTTAAGTACCTCAGCAATACTTACAATACTGGTACTTAATCCATGGTCAGCCTGGTTTATATATCAGAAACTGGGAATTGCATTTGCAATGCGCGTATTCAGATATTTCTGGCTTTATCCGATATATATGGTGTTAGCATATTTCGTGACTCAGATGGTTTTCCTCGTAAAAGGAAAGGCACGTATAATTGTTATGGCTGTATTTATTGCAGGAGGAACAGTGCTTGGTGCCATGCAGGTTAAGGCTGGTCATTATTTTACATTTGGTGGACATACTGAATTTAAGATGATAGAAAATGTATATAAAGTAAGCAATGATGTTGTGGATGTATGCAATATTATTGATAAAGATAAGAATGATAAACATAAAGCGGCATATACAATATATGATCACAATATGTTTATGGAGATAAGAACTTATGATGGCTCAATAGTAGCGGCACATGGTGCTGTATATGGAAATACTATTCCGATTAATGATAAGGCAACATTGAATGTTTATGTGTCATCAGGCAACTGGGTGAGTATTCTTGCGTCAATGGTGTCAACTAATAATACCAGAGGCATTATCAGTGAGGACATTGTTGTGCAGGCTTTGCAGAATGTTAATGCTGATTATATTATAATTAAATCATCAAGTTACAATGTTTCAGTTCTGGAAGGTGTGGGACTTATCAATCTTGGTACAAGTAAAAGCGGAGAATATACAGTGCTTAAGGTTGTAAAAGACCAGTTACATACTAATAGTGATGAGTGGCAGACAAGATTGTATGGCCCTGATATGATTAATTATATTGATGGATTATATTTTATAAATGATGTATGGAATCATAGAATTATTTATAATGATAATCTGGGTGATTCTATTGAATTATGGAGTGCTATTCCGGTAGATATTAAGAATGGCCATACTATTTCGTCAGACGGAGAATTATATATATGTGATGAAACAGATACTAATTCATTACATGTATTTAAGAAAACGGATGAAGGTTTTGTACAGACACAGGTGTATGAGAACATGTGCAATATGCCATGCTTCACATATTATGATGAAGATACACATTTATTTTATGTCATGGCAGATTATAATGGTGAGTTATTTGTGTTTAAAAATAACAATGGCAGACTGGATTGTATTGATCACAGAACATTTGATGGAATTGTTAATGGATATACGAGAACATTTTCTATAATAGATGGATATATGTATATTCTTGGAGACAGGATATACAAGCTTGATTATACAAATGATTATTCACTCGTGGATTCATATGATGTACCTGAAGCTGTTCAGGGAATGTCAGGAATTAGCAAGATAGGTGATTATTATTATATTTCAATATACGCTAATAAAGATTTTGTAAGCAATCCACATGTGATAAGGACAAAGGACCTTACATCTCTGGCGGATGGTGGATTTGAGGATGTATATGGAAATCTTGGAATTACAGGTACGCCATTCTTTATAAGCGAGATAGATGGTGTTTATTATGTTCCTTTCCAGGGAGAGTCGAATGGTATTGTTACATTTGAATTGTCAGACAATGGGGAGATTACAGATATCAATATGTTGTATGAATTCGATGAAGTAGTGCAGTCATCTCTGGACAGATATTATTCAAAATATTAAGAGTTTAGGAAGGTAACTATTATGGGACAAGATAATAAAGTCACAAAAGAAGAACTGGCGGGATACAGGTTATTTTCCAGAATAAGGATGGTTGCATTATATGTGCTGACCGCCGCTGTTGTATTAATTGCAATATGGGGCATAAGCATGATATCGGATACTATGAGTATGGCTGGCCAGGCTAAGGTGCTTAAGGCAGGGCTTGAAGAAATGTTATCTAGTGTGAAGGCACAGGATATCGATGGTGCAAATGTGGCATTGGCAAAGGTTGATGGTGCTGCGGATGCATTGGATGAGACATTGTCATCTCCATTATGGGAGGCAGTGCAGTCATTCCCTTTTGTCGGAAGTGATATATCATCAGTTCATGAGCTTATTAATCTTTTACAGGATGCATCCGATGGGGCGATAAAGCCAGCTATATCTGTAGTTGTTGAATATCCGATGTCAGGACTTAAGGTGGATGATGGATTCAGCGCAAGTACAATTAATGCTTATATTGGACTTCTTAAACAGATGGAACCATTTGTTAATGAAGTGATAGGCAGACTGGACAATATTAATTTTGTTATGGTTAAGTCTGATAAAATAACCGAATACACGGATAAGATGAAAATGCTTGTACAGACATATGCTGATGCTGAGCAGTATCTTAACTTGTTTGATACATTTTTAGGAGACGGAGAAGACCGTACATATCTTCTTGTGGCACAGAATTCAGCCGAAATAAGGGCGTCAGGAGGATTCCCTGGTTCTATAGGAACTATAAGGATTGAGGACGGAATTCTTTATATAGGTGATTTTGCAAGTGTATATAATGTGTTATCTTATGGAACTCCAACGGATGTAGGTCCAACAGAGCAGGAAGACAGTCTTTTTGGAAACTGGATGCATTATCCAAGAGATGCGGGAGTGAATCCGGATTTTCCAAGAGTTGCACAGATATGGGCAAGATCATATGAGAACTATAATAAAGAAGATGTTGATGGAGTTGTATCACTGACACCGGTTATTATACAGCAGCTTCTTTCGTACATAGGCAGCATTACTCTTTCAGATGGAACTGAGCTTAATGGTGATAATGCAACAATGGTTTTACAGCATGATTTATATAACAAATATCTTAGCGCTTATATTCCTAGTTCACAGAATGCTGACATGGCTGATGCGCTTTTTGCGGAGACAGCTAAGACAACAATGGGAATGCTTGTTCAGGATTTTGATGTTAAGAGACTTGCAAGTTACTTTGAAATATTTGATGAGGGTGTTTCTGACAGAACAATCATGATGTGGATGAAAAAAGAAGAAGACCAGACTGTAGTAGAATCAGTAGGTGCTTCAGGGGCACTTAACAGTGATGAGAATAAGCCGGTTGCAGGCATATATTTCAGTGGAACGGAGGCAAGTAAGCTTGGCTGGTATTTTGACATGGATACAGAAGTCAGCGAGCCGGTAGAAAATGCAGATGGTACAAGAACATATGATGTAACTGTTACTATGAGAAATACTATTGGAGATGATGACATTTCAAGTCTTGGATTATATATTCTTGGACCATCAGAAGGAACAATTGTAGGATATATTCATATGTTTGCGCCTGCTGGCGGAACAGTAAGTGATTTTAAAGCAAGCCAGAATACAAGAATTTATATGGATAATTATGCCGGTTTGAATTTAGGATACACAACACATGTTATTATATATCCAAAGACGCCATTTGTTGTCACATATAAAGTGACTACAGCAGCTGGTGTCACAGAACCTCTTCAGATAAGTACAACGCCTACATTGCAGGATTACAGATAATCACGACATTTTAAGAACAAAAGGAGGAACCATATGGTAAGAAAAAGATTATTGCAGGGAATAGTTGGAATGGCAGCTTTTGTGATGGCAGCTGGTGCCGGAATTGCTGCTGGTAACTGTTATTCAGTTAGTGCCCAGGAAAATAACCAGTATAGTTATGAAGACAGTAACAGCGATGGTGCACATGGATATATTCCACCAGACAATACTGATGTTGAACTATACCATGATAATACTGCTCTGTTAAGAACTGTACCAACAGAGAGCAAATATACAACGCCGAATCTTCCGGCAGTAAGAAATCAGAATCCATATGGAACATGCTGGGCATTTTCAACAGTAGCCTGTGTAGAGATTAATCTTATAAATAAAGGTTATGTAACGAGTGACATTGATTTATCAGAAATGCATCTGGCATATTTTACATATCATTCAGTAGTTGATCCGCTTGGAGGAACAGATGGAGATGAGACAGACACAGTAGCGCAGGGCAATTCGTTCCTTGCATATGGTGGTAATTATGAATATGCTACAACAAGTCTTATGAAATGGTCAGGACTTGCGTCTGAGAGTAAGTATCCTTATAATACAGCGCTCACTTCACAGGACAGAGTTCAGGAAAAAGCATATGATGATGTTGCTAAAGTACTTAGTGTAAAGTCTGTGGATATGAAGGATACCAGTCAGGTTAAAGCTGCGATTAAAGAATATGGTGCAGTTGGTATAAGTTACTATGATGATAATCTGTATTATAACAGAAATGATAATAAGTATAGTTATTATTGTAATGATTCATCTAAAGCTAATAACCATGCAGTGACAATTGTTGGCTGGGATGATACATACTCAAAGAATAATTTTGGCAGTGAATCGGATTCGAGCACCATTCCTCAGGGAGATGGTGCCTGGATAGTAAGAAACAGCTGGGGAGATTATTGGGGTGAACAAGGATATTTCCATTTATCATATTATGATAAGACTTTGACTGATATTGGATATTTATTTGATGCAACCTATAATGGAAAAGCGGATTATTATGATAATAACTACCAGTATAGTGGAACCATATTAAGAGGATATTCATATCTCAATTCAGGTATGACAATAGCAAATGTTTTTGAGACAAAGGCTAATGCAGGTGGCGCAGAGGAACTCAAGGCTGTGTCATTTGCTACAAAATCAGCAGCGGTTAATTATGATGTGAAGATATATACTGGTCTTACAGATATGTCCGATCCTACAAGAGGTACACTGGCTGGAGAAAAAAAGGGTACGACATCTGGTGCGGGTGACTATACAGTGACTTTGGATTCACCAATATACATGGAGGAGAATACAAAATATTCTGTTGTTATTACCCTGTCTAAAGATGATGGAACAGCTGTTTTGATGTGCCTTGATGGAAGTGAAAAGTATGTTGAAGGTGCATGGATAAAATGTGATTCTAAAGCGCTTAGTAATCAGAGCTATATGAAAGGATATAATATGGCTCCTGATTATGACTGGTGGGATTATGGAAAAACTGGAGATAAAAACTGGATTATCCGTTCTTATACATCAAACGTGGAAAAAAAGGTGACGCCGAAACCAGAGCCAACTCCAACGCCGAAACCGGAGCCAACTCCAACGCCGAAACCGGAACCAACGCCAACGCCGAAACCAGAGCCGACTCCAACACCGACACCAACGCCAACACCGGAGCCGACACCAACACCAACGCCAGAGCCAACACCAGAACCAACGCCGGCACCTGCAGCTAATCCAGAGTGGATATTTGACGGCACAGGCTGGTGGTATAGACATTCAGATGGAAGCTATACTACAAACGGATGGGAGTATATTAATGGAACGTGGTATTATTTTACTGGCTCAGGTTATATGTCAACAGGCTGGATAGAAGTAAATGGAACATGGTATTACATGAACAGCGATGGAGCAATGCTTACCGGTTGGGTAGATGTTAATGGAACATGGTATTACATGAACAGCGATGGAGCAATGCTTACCGGCTGGGTAGATGTTAATGGAACATGGTATTACATGAACGGCAGTGGAGCAATGCTTACCGACTGGGTGAATGTAAATGGAACATGGTATTACATGAACAGTAGTGGAGCAATGCTTACCGGCTGGGTAGATGTTAGAGGAACATGGTACTACATGTACTCAAGTGGAGCTATGGCATATAATACTTATATTGGAAGCTATTATGTTGATGATAGTGGTGCATGGGTATAGTAATTGATATTTAAGGAGACTTCGCATGAGGTCTCCTTTTTTTCTTTATTTTTCTTTATATTAGTTGTATAATAAATACCAAATGCTTTCATATAAGAAAAGGATTACATTATTGGAGGAATTATGATGAAATCAATATACGATGCCGATATGCAGGCTTTTATCAAGGATAACGGACTTGAGCAGATAGAAGTAAGAAGAGATGGCGAACAGCAGACACCACCGCCACAGATTAAAATTACCGGAATAAGAAAGTATAAAGGTACATGGGTGTGGAAGCTGTTAAAGCCAGCGAGAGTTGTATATAAAGCTGGAAAAACATATAAGAGTAACCGTTCAGTAAAGGAAGCTCTTATGGGAAAGAAGAAGTTTGTTAAGGATTATATTAAGGCACAATTCCCTGATGATGCAGAAAGAAAGAGACAGGAGAATGCCACATTTGACAGAAATATAAAGTTTAGTGTATTAGTTCCTCTTTTTAATACACCTAAAAAGTTTCTCAAGGATATGATTGAGTCAGTACAGGCACAGACATACAAGAACTGGGAGCTTATACTTGTTGATGCGAGTGATGATGAACATTCATTTGTTGGTGACATATGTAAAAAATATTATGAAAATGATAGCCGTATTGTATATAAGAAGTTAGATAAGAATTATGGAATATCAGGCAATACCAATGAAGCCATTAAGCTGGCAACAGGTGATTATATTGCACTGTTTGATCATGATGATATTCTTGTTCCTACAGTTCTTTATGAGGATATGGTAAGAATATGTGAGACTGGTGCGGATTTTGTATATACAGATGAAGCTACATTTTTAGAAGATGATATATATGATATTGTTACATTCCATTTTAAGCCGGATTATGCGATAGACAATCTCAGAGCTAATAATTATATCTGCCATTTCAGTGTTTTTAACAGAGAGCTTATTGATAAGGTGGGAATGTTCAGACAGGAATATGATGGAAGCCAGGATCACGATATGATTCTCAGACTGACAGAGGCAGCTAATAGAGTTGAACATATTGCCAAGATATTGTATCTGTGGAGATCTCATGGAAATTCAGTTTCACAGGATATTAATGCCAAGACATATGCCATTGATGCTGCAAAAAGAGCGGTTACAGACAGTCTTAAAAGAGATGGATTTAAAGCTGAAGTGGAGAGTTCACCAGCATTTCCAACAATCTTTAAGATTAATTATGAACTGACAGAGCATGCTAAGATTTCAATTATTATTCCTAATAAGGATAATGTCGCATTGTTGTTCAAATGCATTGATTCTATCCTTAAAAAATCAACTTATGATAATTACGAGATTATCATAATGGAGAATAATTCTACAGAAGATAAGACATTTGAATTCTATGACCTTATTTCCAGAATGGATAAAGTAAGGGTAATAAGATACGAAAAGCCATTTAATTATTCTGATATTAATAATCAGGCAGTTGCACAGGCTGATGGCAAATATGTACTGTTCTTAAACAATGATATTGAGATAACTACACCGGCATGGATGGAAGAGCTGCTTATGTATGCACAGCGCAAAGATGTTGGAGCTGTTGGCGCGAAGCTTTTCTATGAGAATAATACTGTACAGCATAATGGCGTTATAATAGGTGCTGGACCAGACGGAATAGCAATTCATAGTCATGCAGGTGAACCTAGAGGCTCTGTAGGATACATGGGAAGAATGTATTATGCACAGGATGTAAGTGCGGTTACTGCAGCATGTATGCTTATTGCTAAAGAGAAATTCCTTGAAGTTGGAGGATTTGATACAGGACTTGCGGTTGCATATAATGATGTTGACTTATGTATGAAATTAAGACAGAAAGGATATCTTAATGTGATTAATCCTTTTGCAGAAGCATTTCATTATGAGTCAATAACCAGAGGATATGAAACCAAGAGAGGTAATCAGGACAGGTTCCAGAGAGAAGTTAAATACATGAAAGACAAGTGGGCAGATGTCCTTTCAAAGGGCGATCCATTTTATAATCCAAATGTATCTAAGAGTGTTCCATGGGGCTTCGGGCCTGGAATGTAACATTCAGATAACAATTTAATTGTTTAGATATATTTAAGGAGATGCAAGATGAGAAGTAAATTCAAGAAAACAGCAGCGTTTGCACTTGCTGCAATTATGACAGCAGGTACGCTGGCACCATTGCCGGTAATGGCGAGCTGGAAGAAAACAGAAAACGGCTGGTATTATTACAGAAATGATGACGACAGCAGCAGTATGATAGTTAATGACTGGGTGAAGAGTAATGACAGATGGTATTACTTTGGTGCTGACGGACGCATGGTAACAGGCTGGAAAGAAATAAAAAATGTAGAATATTATTTTGCTGAAAAAGATTCTGATGATGGAAAAGTAAAGCTTGGACAGATGATGACAGACTGGCAGCAGATTGGTGATGAGTGGTACTATTTCGATTCAGAAGGTCATATGGTGACAGGTTGGCGTTCTATTAATGACAAGTGGTATTACTTTGGCTCTGATGGCAAGATGCAGACAGGTTTTATCAATGTTGATGGAAAAGATTACTATATGATGGAAGATGGTTCTATGTATAGTGGAATCTGGTGGCAGAAGATTGGTGATGAATGGATGTATTTTGATGATGAAACAGGTGAGATACTTGCATCATCGAAGCCAGAAGGAACTAAAGTAGGAATAGATGTTTCTGTACATCAGGGAGATATAGACTGGAAGGCAGTTAAAGAATTTGGTATAGACTTTGCAATGATAAGACTTGGATATGTAGGGCCTGAGCTTGATGATTCATATCTTGATAACATTAAGGGAGCTATAGATGCAGGTATTGATGTAGGAGTTTATTATTACAGCAGGGCTACTACTGTTGAAACAGCCATAGCAGAGGCACAGTATGTCATTGATAACCTTGATGGTTATAAGATATCTTACCCAGTTGCAATTGATGTTGAAAATGCATATGCAACTAACTGGGAAAATATGAGCATGGCAGATATAACCGCTATTGTTAAAGGCTTCTGTAATGAGATTTCAGCGGCGGGATATACTCCTATGGTATATAGTAACCTTTACTGGCTAATAAGTCATCTTGATGCTTCACAGCTTGATGGCATAGAAGTATGGCAGGCAAGATATTACTGCGAACCATCTGACAAATACGCATATGATATATGGCAGGGTGGAAGCAGTACATATATTGCAGGAATAGATGGCAAACCAGTAGACATTGATTTTTCATATAAAGATTATTCAAGCATAATAACACCAAGAACAAGCGCGTTAAGTACATATGCCAAGACAATAGGTATCTGGCGCGCAGATGATATCGGCTGGTGGTACAGTTATATTTCAGGAGGATATCCAAGTGGTCAGTGGATGAACCTTTATGGTAACTGGTATTACTTTAATGGCGGCGGATATATGCTTACAGGCTGGCAGAGAATTAACGGAGACTGGTATTTCTTTGGTGATGCATATGATGGTGTTATGAAGACAGGCTGGCAGAAGCTGGGAGATAAATGGTATTTCTTCACAGATGATGGAATTATGCTTACAGGCTGGCAGGAACTTAACGGACAATGGTATTACTTTGGAGATGATGGTGCTGCAAGAACAGAATGGGCACATGTCAATGATACATGGTATTATTTTGGTGATGTTGATGATGGAGCAATGAAAGAAGGCTGGCAGGAAATTGATGGAAGATGGTATTTCTTTGCAACCGGCGGCAACGGAGCAATGCTTAGCGGATGGGAGTATATTAACGATAAGTGGTATTACCTTGGTGCATACTGGGAAGGCTGGATGAAAGAAGGCTGGATGTATATTGATGGCTGCTGGTATTTCCTTGAAGAAAATGGCGGCGGTGCAATGGTTACAGGCTGGAAAGAAATCGGTGGCAAGTGGTACTTCTTTGGAGATGACGGAGTTATGGCCACATCTACATGGGTATGGGATTATTATGTAGATGAAGATGGCGTGTGGATCGAGTAATATAGTTTATACGAAAGGTTAAATTAAAAATGAATACAGGCGTTGTTATTGTTACGTATAACAGACTTGAACTGTTGAAAGAATGCATACAGTGTGTTCTTTCACAGACAGTTCCTTTTTCTAAAATAGTTATAGTAGATAATTGCAGTACAGATGGAACAAAAGAGTATCTTGCCGGATATGAGAATGATGAGCGTTTTGATATTGTATATGAGCCGGAAAATCTTGGCGGTTCAGGTGGATTCTATGAGGCAATCAGAGAAGTAAACAAATATACACTGGATTGGGTACTTATTATTGATGACGATGCAATGATATCTAAGGATTATATTGAAATACTTACTGATTTTGCAGAAAAACATCCAGAAGTGAATGCATGCTCAGGTGTTGTATCAACAAAGGGAACCATTGTTGCAATGCATAGGAGAAGGGTTGGCAATTCATTGCTGTTCCTTGAAACTAATGTGCCCCTTGAAGAGTATAAGAAAGAATATTTCAAATGTGATTTGGGAACTTTCTGCGGACTTCTTGTAAGACATGACATTTTAAAGAAGGCAGGACTTCCAAAGAAAGAATACTTTATCTGGTATGATGATACAGAATACTGCTTAAGATTAAGACAATACGGCGGAATATATAATGTAAATGCAGCTGTATTAAATCATAAGACTGCGCTTCCAATGGATGAAAAGAATATATTTGTTAAGACCAACTGGAAGAGCTATTATGGATACAGAAACAGATATGATACTGCGAAAACACATTTTTCATGGCTGACAGCATTGATAGTGAGATTACAGTTTGTTGTCCTTATAGGATACAGCCGTCTTATGACTCTTAAAAAGAGTACAAGAGAAAAGGGCAGATTTAATGTCAGAATGTTTAAAGCAGCTCTTCGTGATGGGGCTAAAGGCAGACTTGGAAAGAATCCTGAGTTTCTGCCATAAGAACAAGGAGAATGGTTGTGAGATTTTATAATACTAAGATAGATATACCGGATGATTTCTTTAAGGAAGAGATAAGAAATGGGTATACAGTTACTTCTAAGATGAAGAAGGCATGGGCTATTCAGATTGATATTTTAAAAGAGATGGAAAGAATCTGCGATAAATATAATATTACATATTATGCGGATTCAGGTTCTATGCTTGGGGTTGTGAGAAATAACCAGTATATACCATGGGATGATGATATTGATGTTTCAATGCTTCGTGCGGATTATGACAGATTCATGGAAGTGGCACCAAAGGAACTTAAACATCCTTATGTATTCCAGTCAATTAATACAGAGGAATGTTATATAAGAGTGCATGCACAGATAAGAAATACAGAGACAACAGGTATGATAAATTGGGATATTGAGATGCCATATGATAAAGGAATATTTATTGATATATTTCCACTGGATGGAATACCTGATAGTAAAGCAGCGCAGAGAATACAGCATTTGAGATTGTCTTTTTTATGGAAATTCCTTTCAACATACAGATATAATTCTCATATGAAAGGCGTTTTGCCTAAGATTCTGTGTGGTATTGCAAAACCAATATATAAAATTATTGATTACAGAAAGGTGTATGCACATTACGACAGGTTATGTGCAAAGTATTCGGATAGAAATACAAAGAAAATAAGTTATGTGACATATACACAGGCTGATGATAGATATCTGTATGACAGAAGTGACTATGCCACATATCATAAAGAAAAGTTTGAGTTTACTGATATTAATATTCCTGATGGATATGATGGAATTCTTACAACTGAATATGGGGATTACATGAAGCCGGCTAATATACCAAGCTGTCATGGGGAAACCATTATTGAACCTGAGATACCATACAAGAAATATATTGAGGATAATTATGAAACAGCCAAGTCTTAAGAAAAATTTTGTATTGAATACGATATATCAGATTCTGATAATTGTAATTCCTTTTATATCGATGCCATATATTTCAAGAGTACTTGGAGCAGGCGGTGTCGGAACATATAGTTATACATATTCTATACAGACATATTTTGCAATGTTTGCAGCATTGGGAACTGTGACTTATGGAACACGCGAGATTGCAAGGGTTCGTGAGAACGAAGAAGAAAGAAGCAGACTGTTCTGGGAAATAGAGCTGCTTACAGTTCTTACATCTCTTGCTTGTCTTATTCTGTGGGGAATATGGATATTATTTAACCATGAGTACAGAATGTGCTATGTTATATTAACTATTAATATAATTGCTGTAATTTTCGATATTTCATGGTTTTATGCTGGAATGGAGCAGTTTGAATATATAGTAAGACAGAATACGATATTTAAAGTCTTAGGGCTTATTTCGTTATTTGTTTTTGTAAAACATGAGAGTGATCTGTATCTGTATATTGCTATAATGGCAGCTTCTACTTTGCTGGGAAATATGACAATGTGGTTATATCTTGGCAGATTTTTGAAAAAAGTTAATGTTAAAGAATTTAATCTTAAAAGACATTTTAAGGAGACACTTATATATTTTGTACCGACGATTGCAACATCAATATATTCAGTTCTTGATAAGACTCTTATAGGTGCAATTACAAAAGATGCCAATGAAAACGGATATTATGAACAGGCAACTAATATTGTAAATGCGGCAAAGGTTGTATCATTTGTTGCTATTAATGGTGTTATGGAATCAAGAAGTTCATTCCTTTTTGCGCAGGGAAAGACAGACAGGGTAAAGTCAATGATAGAGGATTCCATGAATTATATATTATTCATGGGATTTGGACTTATTTTCGGACTTGTTGGGGTTGCTGATGAATTTGTTCCGTGGTTTTTCGGACCGGGATTTTATAAAGTGCCAGTCCTTATTAAAATGCTCAGCCCTGTTATTGTGATAATAGGTGTAAGTCATTGTCTTGGCTCACAATATTATACACCATCAGGAAGAAGAGCACAGAGTGCTAAATTTATCATTACAGGTTCAGTAATTAATCTTGTATTGAATCTGATTCTTATTCCAAAATTCTGGAGTTATGGCGCGGTGATTGCATCTGTTATTGCTGAGTGTGTGATAACATTTTTGTATATGAGGAATTGTGATGGATATCTGAGACTTTCACAGCTTGTAAAGATTGGCTGGAAGAAACTGCTTGCAGGTATCATAATGGCTGTTGTGCTTATTATAATCCATATAAATATGTTTATAGAGATTATTATAGGAATAGCGTTATATATAATATGTCTTGTTATATTAAGAGACAGTTCAATAAGCCAGGGAATCAGAATGCTTAAGAATAAAGGTTAGGAAAAGGAGTGTTATGTCTGTGAAAGATAAAATTGTATCTTTTTTAAAATGTAACTGGAAGCACATAGCGGCATTGCTTGCAGTTGTTATATATTGCATAGGACAGTATATATATATTGCGGTGTCGGCTATAGGAGATAAAGAACGTGGAATGGATGCTACACAGATTATGACAATAATTGTAGTGACTTTAATATCAATACTTCTTATTGTTGTGTATTGCCTGATATTTATAGTTAAGAATGTCAAAATAGAGTATCTGTTTCTTGTAATTGCATCATTTATGATGGTGATATTCCTTCTTATAATGCCGGAGTATGAGACACCCGATGAAACAGGACATCTTGGAACAGCATATGATGTATCAAATCATCTCATGGGATATGGACATAGCGAAACCAATCATCTTCTTATGAGAAAATGCGATGCTGATACGGTAGACAATATTTATTCAACATTATATACAAGAGACAGTTATAATGCGTATATCGGACAGCTCGTTCATCCGGACAAGGTTAATAATGAAATGGTTGAACCATCACAAAGTACTGTATTTGATACTTATCATTACCAGTATATACTTCCTGCATTATGGATCACATTTGCGAGATTAATTCATATGCCATCGGTATGGATGCTGCTTTTAGGAGCAATGGTAAATTCTATTATATATATAGCATGCTCTTTTTATGCGATAAAAAAGATTCCATATAATAAGGCGACACTGGTATGCGTAACTTTATTCCCAATGGTTTTACAGCAGGTTACAAGTTATTCATATGATGTATATATACTGTCGTTGGCATATGTGCTTATAGCATTAACATTTAAATTTATTACAGATGGTGTGCTGTCAAAAAGTGAAATTGTTATTTTCTGTGTCACAGCACTTCTCTTTGCACCATTAAAGAGTTTTGCTTATGCACCTATGCTGCTGCTTATAATAATTCCTCTTATAAAATGGAGAAAGAAATATAAGAAGCTGCTTATAGCGGTTTCATCAGTAATAGGGGCTGCGGTAGTGGCTATGGTTGTGTATATTATTGTTTCATACAGTGCAGGTTCATCTACTGAAACAGGTGAGGCAGCAAAGCACATGGTATCATGGGCTGATTCGGAAGGATATACATTGGGATATATATTACAGCACAAGTCTCTTGCGTTGAAGGTTATATCTAATACATTCCTCTATAAAACAGATATGTATATCAACACATTACTTGGTAATACACTTGGCTGGTTTACGATAGGAATGCCTACATTTATAGTATATACATTAGGCCTTATGGCTGTTTTCGCATCATTGAGAAAAGAGAATGAGGAGATGATGATAGATGGATGGTCAAAACTTGGCGTTATGATAGTTTCACTTATGGTTATATGCTGTGTTATTGGTGGTATGTGGATTGCATGGACCCCTATAACATATACATCTGTTGAAGGTGTTCAGGGCAGATATTTTCTGCCGATTGTTTTGCTGCTCATGATGGTGTTCAGAACAAAATATATGTCAGCAAAACCATTTATGGATAAAGTGGCTATTATGATAAGTGTATATATGCAGCCATTGGTTATATTGCATATACTTAAAATGCTTGCTTAATTATTATAAGTTATAAGGGATTTTTACAATGGTTTTAGAAACTGGAAAAGGAGTGATGGTTAATGAAATTATTGAAAAATGTACTGAAAACAGTGGTTGGAATTGTTATGGCAGCAGCTATGATTATCCAGCCTGTAATGCCGGCATGGTCTTACGAAAATGACAGTACGACACAGAAAACAGGAGTAAATATATATGTGTTTAATGTATGCCAGACTAATGACTATTCATCAGATGCAATTCTTATTGAGAACAACGGACATTATGCAATGGTTGATGTAGGAGAAGATAAGGACTATCCCAAAGGACCATATTTCCATAAAGGAACTGTGACAGAAGAATATGTTGACGAGAATTTTCTTATTAAGCAGCTTCAGGGCATGGGAGTAAAAAAGATTGATTATCTTATACTGACACATGCACATAGTGATCATATGGGTGCAGCTGATGAAGTTATCAATGCATTTGATATAGGAACAATTTATGCACAGGAGTATAGCGATGAATATATAAGCAGTACATCAGCATTATATGATAGTCAGTATGTTTACAACAAAATGGCTGAAGCGGCAAAGAATAAAAAGATTCCGGTAGTCTCAGAAATTAATGATACCAATGATAAGATAACTCTTGGTGATACTGCCGTTTTACAGATATATAATTATGGATTTGATTATGAGACAGATGCTAATGGAGATTATAAGCTTGACAGAACCGGTAAAAAGATAAGAAAGCAGGTTGATGATGACAACGAGAACAGTCTTGGTGTTCTTGTAAAGGATGCAAGTGGACATAAAGCATTTTTGGCAGGCGATATCTGTAATATGGATGGTGACGAGGACAGGCTTGCACAGATAGATGAACTTAAGAATGTGGATATAATGAAGCTTGGACATCATGGATATGCCAATACAGGTTCTGACACATCAAAGATGGACACAAGTACAAAGGATTATATAGATGCGTTAAGTCCATCAAAGGTTATAATTACTAATGCAAAGAGCAGGGTTAACAGTAAAGTTATTGCTAATCTGGAAAACGTAAATGCAGAAATTTATTACACCGCATGCTATTCGAAATATGTGCATGTAAATCTTGCTACATTAGATGTAGAAGGTGTTGATGTGTATAATGGACCACAATATTCTACAGTTGTAAAAGATTATTTCTTTTACCAGAATGGGTTTCGTCTTAAAGACACTACAGCAGTTTATGAAGGAAACACATACAAAATTGCACCAACATTTATCATATATCGAAATCATTGGGAGCAGGATAAGAATGATAATTATGTATATTACGGAGATGATGGCGCAATGATTAAGAATCAGGTCATTAACATTGATGATAAAATGTATGGCTTTGATGAGGACGGTTTGTGCAGAAGAGGTCAGTGGCTGGATTATCAGAATGACAGATATTATCTTGGAAGTGATTATTATGCAGTAAAAGGTCTTAATACAATTTTAGGTAAAGACTATATATTTGGTGATAATTATGCAATGCTTACTAACAGATGGTACAAAATTCTTAATCAGTGGTATTATGTTGATTCTAACGGAGAGGTACTTAAAATGCACTGGATGCTGTCAGGCAATGACTGGTATTTCTTAGGTGAGAACGGAGCAATGTATAAAAACCACTGGTACAACTATAAGAATGACTGGTATTATTTCGGTGATGACGGAGCAATGTATTATAATAAGTGGTTGTATTGGAAGGATAAATGGTACTTCTTTGGTGGGGATGGAATAATGATTACCAACAGCTGGTATGACTATAATGACAACTGGTATTACTTTGACGGCGACGGAGCAGCTTATACAGAGCAGTGGTATAACTATAAGGACGAATGGTACTATTTTGATGAAGATGCCAAAATGGTTACATCTGCATGGGTATATTATAATGAAGCATGGTACTACTTTGATGAGGATGGAATAATGTGTTCATCACAGTGGATTGATTATAATGGATGCTGGTATTATGCTAATGAAGATGGTGCTATGGTTACAGATTCATGGATAGAATATGATGGCTCAAGTTATTATTTTGATGAAGACGGTGTTATGAGATAATTTGTCGAAAATTTCCAGAAAATTACATATTAATATGTTCAAATTATCCAAAATGTGACAATTCTGTGAAAAGCAGCTTTACTTTTTATGGCTAAAGTACTAGAATTTATTTAAACACGCAAGGGGTATACAATACTTACGTGAAAAATAAAATATTAAGAAGGGAGAAATAAACGTATGTTTAAAAAAGGTTTATTTACAGCAGCATTAGCTGCAGCGGCCATTGTATTCTGCGCACCTGCAACAACAGCTAGTGCTTCTGAAACAACAGGCTGGCGTGACAATGGCACATGGTATGTTTACAGCTCAGATGGAAGCTACTATTGCAGCCAGAGAGTAAATCTCAAGAATTCTGATGGAAAGTATCAGTATTATTATTTCAATGATGAGGGATATAAGATTAATACCCCTCAGACTGGATGGGTTAATGCTGGTGGCTGGTATTACTTCGAAGATGGTAAAGAAGTAAAATCAGGAGTTAAGACTATCGGCGGAGCAACATACTACTTCAATTACGATGGAAAGATGGTAACTAATGCAGTTGAATCTGTACATGTTGGACATGATTCTAATGGCAAGTGCATCTATGATGTATATGCTGTAGATGCTAATGGTGTTGCTACTAAAGTTAATACTAGCAAGAATGACTGGGTAAAAGCTGGAGATAACTGGGGTTATGTTCAGGATGGAAAGCTTGTTGAAGGCAAGTTTGTTGAAGTTAATGGAAAGTGGTATTATTTTAACTATAATGGAATTATGGTTAAAGATGGTGCTGTAAGTGCATATTCTGAATCAGAGAAAAAGTATGATCTTTATCTTTTTGATGCAGATGGTGCATTAGTAACTAATGACTGGTATTTCAAGAGCAATGGAACATATGGTGACTGGTACTATGCAGGTGCTGACGGAAAGGCATATGCAGCAGAGTATGAGAATGGTGTACTTAAGGAAGGTACAGGTTGGGCTAAGATTAATGGCTCATGGTATTTCTTCAGCGGCAGTGGTCAGATGTATCAGAATGAAACAACATCTATTAAAAACAGAACTACAGGAAAGTCTGAAAAATTCAGATTTGATGTTTCAGGTAGAATGGTAACTGGATGGTATAATACAGCAGATTCTTATGATACATATAATGACTGGGAATATTATGATGAGTCTGGTGCAGCTTTCACAGGATGGTTATCAGATGCAGCAGGCTGGTATTATGTAAATAATGGTAGTTTACTTCAGGGTTCAGCAGTATACTGGGTAACAGATGAGAATGGTGTTGGTGGATATTCAACAAGCAGCTCATACTTCTACACATATAAGACAGAGAAAGATGCTGATGGCAATGCAAAGTATGTACGTACTCAGCATAATGCAGCAGATTCTAAGGATTCTGTTGGATATTTCTTCAATCGTGAAACAGGTGCTATGATTACAGGATGGTATTCATTTAATTCATGGACAGATTATGCATATTCAACAACTAATTATACAGCTTGGTATCATGCTGAGGCAGATGGTTCAATTCATCAGGGATGGTTATATGATGGTGGTTCATGGTATTATCTTGATTCTGACGGAAGAATGTTAACTAATGCAACAGAGACAGTTTATGAGTCAGCAGATTATAACAAGCATATGCAGAACTGGAGAGCAGCTAATCCTGGATATACACAGGCTGAGTATAATGTTGAGGCTCAGAACTACAGAAATGCGCATACATATTACTTCGGAGAAGATGGTAAGATGGTAACAGGATGGTATTCAACTACTACATCTTACGGAACAACATGGCATTATCTTACAGCAGATGGTAATGCATACACAGGCTGGGTACAGTCAGGTGGTGACTGGTACTATATCAGCGATGGTGTTATGGCTACTAACTATGTAACTCCAGATGGTTATGTTGTTGGTGCTGATGGCGTTTGGAGATAATTGATATTATCTGATTTTTTAGGAGAGTGTTATTGACACTCTCCTTTTTTTGAATTATAATGTTCATGAAGTTAAAAGGAAAGTATTTCATGAACATTATGAAAGGATGAGTACATGAACAAACAACAGTTAGATATTCTCTACAGCGTATGGGAATATGGAGATATTAACCAGAGGGTTATTGCTAAGAATTCGGGATATTCTCTTGGTAATGTTAATCAGACAATCAGACTGCTTTCGGAAGAAGGGTTTATAAGCGAAGGCGGTATAACAGATAAGACACGTAATTTACTTGAGAAAAACAAGCCGCAGGCAGCTGTTATACTTGCAGCAGGATATGGCATGAGAATGGTTCCTGTGAATATGGAAGTTCCTAAGGCGCTGATAGAAGTTAATGGAGAGACTCTTATAGAAAGACATATAAAACATTTGCATGAGGCGGGAATTACAAGAATTGATGTTGTAGCAGGCCATCTTAAAGAACAGCTGGAATTTTTGATTGACAGGTATAATGTAAGGCTGGTTGTTAATAGCGAATATAATATAAAGAATAATCTGCATTCTTTATATAAAGTATTTAAGAAATATGATATGAACAATGTATATATTGTTCCATGTGATATATGGTGCAGAAAGAATCCTTTCAGGAAACATGAAATGTACTCCTGGTATATGGTAGCAGAAGAGGAGCATGGAAGTGATGTTAAGGTAAATAGAAAGCAGGAACTTATATCTGTATCACATACAGAGACTGGAAACAGGATGGTTGGTATATCGTATCTGTGTTCGGATGAGCTTGAAAATTTAAAGTGTAAAATTGATTATGAGGCACAGCATGAAGAGTATGATGACTGTTTCTGGGAAGATGCTTTATATGATGAACAACATAAAAAGATGTATGTATATGCCAGAACTGTTGATAAAGATGATGCTGTTGAAATTAATACATATGAGCAGTTAAGGGACCTGGATAATGAATCTAAGACACTGAAGTCAGATGCAATTGAGATTATAGCGGATGTGTTTAATGTACCTGATAATCAGATAAGTGATATTAATGTATTAAAAAAGGGGATGACAAACCGTTCGTTTTTATTCAGTTGTATGGGGCAGAGATACATTATGAGGATTCCGGGAGAAGGAACTTCAGAACTTATTAACAGAAGACAGGAAGCAGCAGTTTATCAGACAATAAAAGATAAAGGTATTAGCGATGAAATTGTATACATTAATCCGGATAATGGTTATAAGATAACTAAATTCATAGATAATGCCAGAGTATGCGATGCTGATAATGCAGATGACTTGAAATTATGCATGGATAAGTTGAGAACATTTCATTCAATGGGACTTAAGGTGGATCACGAATTTGATATTTTTGGACAGATGGAATATTATGAGACACTTTGGAATGGAAGACCGTCACTTTATAGAGATTATGAACAGACTAAAAATAATGTTTTAAAATTGAGGAATATTATTGACAGGTTACCGAAGGAATATGTTCTTACACACATTGATGCCAATGCGGATAATTTTATTATAAGCAGGGATGAGCGGGGGAAAGAAGTGGCAAGCCTTATAGACTGGGAGTATGCAGGAATGCAGGATCCGCATGTTGATCTGGCAATGTTCTGTATATATTCGATGTATGACAGGGAACAGACAGACAGGCTTATTGATATATATTTTGAGGGAAATACACAGGAAGATGTACGTACTAAGATATACTGCTATATAGCGGTATGTGGATTGCTATGGAGTAACTGGTGTGAGTATAAGAGTATTCAGGGCGTTGAATTTGGCGAGTACTCGCTGGCACAGTACAGATATGCAAAAGAATATTACAGAATTGTAGAGGAGAGAGAAAATGAAAAAAGATAATTTGGTAAAGCAGATAGACTGGGTATCAATTCTGGTACCTTTGGCAATTGTTATTGTTTTGTGTGCATCATTTATTATTGTACCAGAACAGTCTAAGGCGATAGTAACTAATATAAGAGGATTCCTTGGTAATGACTTTGGTCTGTATTATGGAATTCTTGGACTTGGAATATTTGCAGTCACAGTTTATATAGCTTTTTCTAAGTTTGGAAAAATCAGACTTGGAGATTGTGAAAAGCCACAGTATTCAAGCTTTAAATGGGGCGTTATGATATTCACTTCTACTATGGCAGCGGATATTTTGTTTTATTCATTATGCGAATGGTCAATGTATGCGGGTGAAAGCTATATAACAGAACTTGGGGTACAGAAATGGGCCTCAACTTATCCTATATTTCACTGGGGACCAATAGCATGGAGTTTTTATATTGTTCTTGCAGTAGCATTTGGTTTTATGCTTCATGTCAGAAAGAGAGATAAGCAGAAGTTTTCAGAAGGATGCCGTCCACTGCTTGGGAAATATGTTGATGGAGTGGCAGGAAAGGTTATTGATCTTATTGCCATTATTGCACTTATAGCTGGAACAGCAACTACATTTTCACTTGCAACACCATTACTTTCTGCTGCAGTTGCACATGTGTTTGGATTTAAGGATGGTATTGTTCTTACTATTGTTATTCTTCTTATTATTGCGCTTGTATATACAATGACGGTATGGTTTGGAATAAAGGGAATATCTAAGCTTGCCGGTTATTGTTCATATCTGTTTTTTGCACTTCTTGCATATGTTCTTTTTGCAGGAGGAGAGACAAGATATATTCTTGAGACAGGATTTTCAGCACTTGGTAATATGACTCAGAATTTTATCGGCATGGCAACCTGGATGGATCCTTTAAGAGAGAATTCATTTCCACAGAACTGGACAATATATTACTGGGCATACTGGATGGTGTGGTGTGTTGCGACTCCATTTTTTATCGGAACAATCAGTAAAGGAAGAACAATTAAGAATACGGTTATTGGCGGATATACATGGGGACTGGCAGGAACATTCACATCTTTTATAATTCTTGGAAATTATGGTCTGGCACAGCAGTTGAAGCATGGCTTGGATATTACAGGATTTGTAGCAGATGGAGGCACATATGCTGATGCTATCCTTAAAATATTTGATACACTGCCACTTACAGAATTTGGACTTATTCTTCTTGTAGTGACTATGATTGCATTTTACTCAACAACATTTGATGCACTTACAATGGTAATATCTTCTTATTCTTATAAGAGGCTTGAGGTTGATAAAGAACCTGATAAAAAGGTAAGAACATTTTGGGCAGTTATGTTTATTCTGTTCCCAATTGCACTTATTTTCTCAGAAAATTCAATGTATAGTTTACAGTCGGTTTCGATTATAGCGGCATTTCCAATAGGTATAATAATTGTGCTGATTGTTATAAGTTTCTTTAAAGATGCTGATAGTTATCTTAAGGGGGATAAAGATAAAAAGAAAAAGGATGAAATATCAGAAGAATAAGTGTATAATATAAGACAAATGCGGTGTTTTCAGGAGTGTCTTATATATGCATAATATTTTTATTGTTGGTTCTAAGGGTATTCCGGGACTTTATGGGGGATATGAAACATTTGTTGATAAACTTACTGAATATCATAGAGAAGAAAGTAGTATATCATATCATGTAGCTTGTAAATCAGATGATAATTCGGAGTTTACATATAATAATGCCCGTTGTTTTAATATAAAGGTTCCGAATATTGGACCAGCGCAGGCTGTTTATTATGACATAGCCGCTATAAAGGCATGTCTTAAATATATCCAGAAGAATTCAGTTGATAAACCGGTTATTTATATTCTGGCATGCAGAATAGGACCATGGATGAAGCGCTTTAGTAAGGAAATTCATAAGCTTGGCGGAAAGGTTTATGTTAATCCTGATGGCCATGAGTGGAAGAGAGCGAAGTGGAATAAGCTTATAAGAATGTACTGGAAATTATCGGAGAAACTCATGGTAAAGAGTGCAGACCTGCTTGTATGTGATAGTGTTAACATAGAATTGTATATTAAGGATGAGTATGGTAAATATTCTCCAGCAACAACATATATTGCTTATGGGGCAGAGATTGCAGACACGCAGTCAGCTGATGCAGAGAGTTTGTATAATAAGTGGCTGAATGATAATAATCTTAGGGCAGATGGCTATTATCTTATGGTTGGAAGATTTGTTCCAGAGAATAATTATGAGACAGTTATAAGAGAATTTATGAAATCACATACAGACAGAAAGCTGGTTATTCTCACAACAAAGAATGATGGATTTGCCCAGGAACTGGATGGAAAGCTTGGATTTAAGAAAGATAGCAGAATATGTATACTTGATCCGGTTTATGATAAAGATATGCTCATGTGTATAAGGAAGAATGCTTATGCATATATTCATGGACATGAAGTTGGAGGGACTAACCCAAGTCTTTTGGAGGCGCTTGGAACTACATCTGTTAATCTTTTGCTTGATGTAAGTTTCAACAGGGAAGTTGGAAAAGACGCTGCTTTTTACTGGAATAAGAATACATCAGATTTGGCATCTCTTATTGATAAAGTTGACACAATAAGCGAAAGCCAGATAAGGGAGTATGGACTTAAAGCAAAGAGAAGAATTCAGGAAGATTACACCTGGAATAAGATAAGCGGCGAATACAAGAGATTATGGGAAAACAATATATGAGAATTATTGGATTAATTAGAAAATACGGAGTTATCGGCTTTTTAGTTAAAGCTGAGGAGAAACTTCGTAGTGATGTCAACAGAACATATAGCAGGGATTATTGTAATACAATACCTGACAAGAATATTCTTCAAAATCAGACTGATAGGCGGTTCGGATACGAACCGCTTATCAGTATTGTTGTACCTGCGTATAATACTGATAAAATCATGCTTAAAGAACTAATGGAATCTGTTATTAACCAAAGTTATAGTAAATGGCAGCTTTGTATTGCGGATGCAAGTAATAGTGATTCGGTTTCGGATGTTGTTAAAGAGTATAGTCATGATTCAAGAATTGTTTATAAGAAGCTTAAAAAGAATGGTGGAATATCTGAGAATACTAACGAAGGATTCACAATGGCAGATGGAGAATATATTGCGTTACTGGATCATGATGATTGTTTGTCGAGGGATGCCTTGTATGAAATGGTAAATGCTATGAATTCTGATTGTGATAATATTCCGGAACTTCTTTATTCAGATGAGGATAAGATATCACAGGATTCTTCCATGCATTATGCACCACATTTTAAAAGCGATATTAATAGGGAACTGCTTAATCATTATAATTATATATGTCATTTTCTTGTGTTTAAAAGGGATTTGCTGGAAAAAGCAGGAAATCTTAACAAAGAATATGATGGTTCACAGGATTATGATTTTATATTAAGGATGGTTGAACAGCTTCCGGATAGCAAGATAGCCCATGTCAGGAAGGTTTTATATCACTGGAGAGTGCATAACGGTTCTACAGCAGGTTTTTCAGGTAATAAGAATTATGCATATGATGCAGGTATAAGGGCACTTAAGGCACATTTTAACAGATGTGGACTTAATGATACTGTTGTGTCAGGGGTAAAGGGACAGGATTATGTTGATGCAGACAGGACGGCTTATGCAGATGTAAGCCGGCTTGTTTTCAATAAGGCGGATAATATTAATGCCTGTTCTGCAGAATGGCAAAAGCAGTTGGCACAGTATTTTGTTGATGATAGTGTTGGAATTGCAGGTGGAAAGATTGTAACCGGAGGGAAAATTCTCTCATCAGGTATTGCATTTAACTCCGATGGTGAAATATGCCATGAGTTTCAGGGCATGAAAAAGTATTGGAAAGGCTACTGTACTCTGGCGAAAGTCCCAAGAGAAGTAAGTGCTGTAAGTCTGGAGTTCTGTGCTATAAGAAAAGATGTATATAATAAAGTAGGAGATATAAATTATAATCTGCCATCTCCATACAGAGATATGGAGTATGCTGCAAGAGTAAAAAAGGCAGGTTATAAAATAGTGATTGACGGACGTGTTACAGGCAGTATTGAGAAATCACATTTTGATAAAACAGCATGGCAGAAGGGAACAGTTGCGAAACAATATATTCCAGGCTGGGATTCATATATAGCAGAAGGAGATCCATTTTATAATGAAAAAACGCATATCTGTGGCTATGGCTGCTTATAATGGTGGGAAATATATCAGGGAACAGTTGGAAAGTATTCTTGCTAATCTGACAGATGAAGATGAGATTGTTATTTCTGATGATGGCTCAACGGATGATACTATTAGCATAGCTAAGAAATTTGCATTAAAAGATTCAAGAGTCAGAATTATTGAGGGACCACATGAAGGAATTATTGCAAATTTTGAAAATGCTATTATTAACTGTGAAGGTGAGTATATTTTCTTGTCAGATCAGGATGATGTATGGATGAATAATAAAGTAAGTACTGTGATGCCATATTTTAATTCGGGTAATGGTGTGGTTGTACATGATGCCAGAGTTATGAACGAGAATCTTACAGAAGTAATATATGAATCATTTTTTAAATACAGAGGATATGGTGGCGGATTTCTGAAAAATTTGATTAAGAACAGGTATATAGGGTGTTGTATGGCATTTAAGTCAGACCTTATAAACAAATGTGTTCCTATACCAAGAAATATCCAGATGCATGATCAGTGGATTGGTATGATGGGGGATATATATTATGGAAAGACTTGTTTTATTGATAAACAGTTGTTAATATATAGACGGCATAGTGCTAATAATTCCGATTTTAATCATAATGGAATAATACGGATGATAAGAAACAGGCTTGTATTGTTGAATGAATTCAGAAAAAGTTTTATGAAGAAGGATAATTATGGCAGAAAAAAGAAAAAATAGCAGGAAAAAGACTGATGCGAAAGACAGAAAAATTAATCAGATACTTACATTGGCTGGACTTGCCATAGCTGCGGTGTTTTTTATTGTTTCAATAATATTTGTAGTTATGCTCCATTATGTTGACCTTATACCTCTTAAGTATAAGGTTCTTGTGGCAGTTATATTATTACTGTGTACGATTGCATTAGTAATAACACAAAGATGGAAGGTTGGCGGCATAATAACTAAGGTTGTAGCTGTACTATTATGTGTTGTGCTTATTGTAGGCTGTGTATATCTTGGATATACCCGTGGTGCGATAGGAAGAATGGCAGGCGGAGATAAGCAGGTAGAAACAATCAGTATATATGTTATGGAATCAGATAAAGCAGAGAAGCTGGAAGACGTTAATGGATATACATGTGGTAAAATCAGTAATATTGACAGTGATAATACACAGAAGGTTATCGATGACATTTCACAGAATAAAGGTGTGAATCTTACTTATAAAGATTACACATCTGTAACAGGCACAGTGGATGCTCTTCTTAGTGGGGAAGTTGAGTCAGTTATGCTCAATGAAGCATATATGAGTATGCTTGATGATATGGAAGGATATCAGGATGTAAGCAGCAGGGTACGCGCGGTTTATTCAACTGATATAGAGTATTCTGTTAAAGGTGATGTCAATGAGGATTATCTTTCTAATGATGATGTTATAACTTTATATGTAAGTGGTATAGATACTGAGGGAACACCTAGTACAGTCAGTAGAAGTGATGTTAATATTCTTATAAGTATTAATACTAAAACACATCAGGTTATAATGATTAATACACCAAGAGATTACTATGTTCCACTCAGCATTTCACATGGCGTGAAGGATAAGCTCACACATGCCGGAATATATGGAATTGATTGCTCTATGGATACATTAGAAATGTTGTATGAGGTTAATATTGATTATTATGTAAGAATGAATTTTACCGGATTCAGGAAAATAGTTGATGCCCTTGGTGGTGTAACTGTTCATTCAGATTATGATTTTGTTACAACGCATGGAGGAAAACATATTTCAGTTGGAAATAATACACTTAATGGTGATGAGGCACTTGGTTTTGCAAGGGAAAGATATGCCTTCTCTGATGGGGACAGACAGAGAGGAAGAAACCAGATGGAAGTTATAAAGGCAATTTTCCAGAAGATGACTACGACTACAATGCTTACTAATTATACATCTATACTGTCGTCAATATCCGACAGTATGAGTACTAATATGCCATATGATGAGATAGGAAATCTTGCAAAGATGCAGCTTGATGAGATGCCGTCATGGGATATACAGTCATATAGTGTGAATGGTACGGGAGATTATGCTGTTCCATTTTCTATGTCATCATCAGCATATGTTATGGTTCCGGATATGAATACAGTAAATCAGGCAAAGGAATATCTTACACAATTATATAATAATGAAATTGTTGATATAAGTGATAACAATTAATATACTGGAGAAGTAAAATGAAGAAAAAATACCATGAATTTACGGAAGATGACCATACATTTGTAATATGTGCATATAAAGAGAGTGCATTTCTTGAAGAATGTATAGAGTCATTGGAGAAACAGAATAAAAAAAGTAAAATTCTGCTTGCTACTTCGACGCCGAATGATTATATAAAAGATATTGCCAGACGTCATGGACTGGAGGTCAATGTAAATACAGGAGAAAAGGGACTTGCAGGAGACTGGAATTACGCATATAGTATTGCTGATACAAGTCTTATTACAATAGCACACCAGGATGATGTATATCTTCCGGCTTACAGTGAATCTATTATCAGGGCATTCAATGAATCGAAGAATCCGTTAATTGCATTCAGTGATTATGGGGAATTGAGAAATGGAAAGCCAGTGTATAAGAATAAGCTGTTGAAGATTAAGAGAATATTACTTCTCCCATTAAGGATTAAAGCATTCCATAAATCAATATTTGTCAGAAGAAGAGTTATGTCAATTGGTTCTGCCATATGTTGTCCTGCGGTAAGCTTTTATGCACCAGCACTTCCTAAGAAAATATTTACATCTGAGTTTAAAAGTAATTCAGACTGGCAGGCATGGGAAAGGCTATCAAAAAGAAAAGGTGAGTTTATTTATGTGAAAACTCCACTTATGCTGCACAGGATTCATCATGAATCTACAACATCACAGATAATAGAAGATGATAACAGAGGACAGGAAGATTATGCAATGTTTTGTAAATTCTGGCCCAAATCCATTGCCAGATTGATATCTGGAGTGTATAAGAACAGTGAGAAGTCTAATCAGATTTAATATATATTATAAAATACAAGGAGATACCTATGGATAAAATATTGCTCATAATTCCTGCATATAATGAGGAAGAAAGCATTGAGAGAGTAATTAATAATCTGGAGAAAAATTTTCCACAGTATGATTATGTTATTGTAAATGATGGCTCTAAAGATAAAACAGAGCAGGTGTGTGTTGATAACGGATATAATATCATCTCTTTGCCTATTCATCTTGGATTGGCAGGTGGTTTTCAGGCAGGAATGAAGTATGCAAAACAATATGGTTACGATTATGCTGTTCAGTTTGATGCAGACGGTCAGCATCTTCCAGAATATATTGAACCTATGCTGAATCTTCTTAAGAAAGAGGATGATGATATTGTAATAGGCTCAAGATTCGTTAAAGAAAAAATGAATCATAGTGCGAGAATGATGGGAAACCGTCTTATTAATATGTGTATTAAGATAACGTCAGGAAAGAGAATATATGATTCAACTTCGGGAATGAGAATGTTTAACAGAAAGATGATTAAAATTCTTGCAGATACTCCAAATATGGGACCGGAGCCGGATACCATATGTTATTGTATTAGAAGTGGCGCTAAAATAGGTGAGTGTCAAGTTAAGATGCAGGAACGTCTTGCGGGACAGAGTTATCTTAGTTTCTTTAAATCTATAAGATATATGATAACAATGAGCATATCTATTCTTATAATTCAGTGGTTCAGAAAGGGGAACATGTAATGGCGTTGAATTTGCGAATATGTATAATAGTTGTATCAATCCTTTTTTTGTTTTTTGTTTTAAGAAGAATAAGAAAAGCACAGATGCAGATTTCAGATTCTCTTTTCTGGATAATTGCATCTATTGTTTTTGTTATTATAGGAATATTTCCACAGATTGTCATATGGCTTTCAAAAATTACAGGGGTACAGTCTCCTGCAAATCTTGTGTTCTTAATGATTATATTTGTTTTATTGTTAAGAATTTTTAATTTGTCATGTAAACTTTCAAGTACAGAGAACGCACTTCACAGTCTCGCTGAGCAGTATGCTGTGGATCATAAGCTTACAAAGAAAAAGGATGAATAAATATGTAACTGACTTCATATACTTTTATTAATGTGCTGATAGGAGTGTGTTAAAGTATATGAAAAAGAAATTGATAAAAATTATGATAATAGGGATTCTGGCAGTATGGGTGTCAGGGTCCCTGTTTCATTTTGTGTATGACTGGACGGGAAGGAATACATTTGTCGGGCTGTTTTTTCCAACTAATGAATCAACATGGGAACATATGAAGCTGGCGTTT
>ERZ773181.211-NODE-211-length-71534-cov-6.255362_pt1 | contig 71534 bp, 61 predicted proteins | sample MGYA00581001_ERZ773181 | MGnify/ENA primary metagenome ERZ773181 (study PRJEB29015, sample SAMEA2737780) | human gut metagenome | biome: human gut; feature: human-associated habitat; material: faeces | place: China | collected 2012 ...
ACACAAATAGATTGTTGAGACAGTACTTTCCAAAGGGAATGGATTTGAGAAAAGCTACGGAAAGGGAACTAAAATTTGCGTTGAACGAGATCAACTCTCGCCCGCGAAAGAGTTTAAATTGGAAAAGTCCAAGCGATTATCTTCACGAACTAAAGTGCGCCGCCCCCTAGGGGGCAATAAGTAAATAAATCAACAACTTAAACTTTAATATTTACAAAAAACCAACAATATCTGAAAACATCTACTGCCAGTTATGCACTGGCGTTTTGAAAATAAATTAGATGCAAGCAAGAGATAAGGTATAAAAAATAATATGATATAATAAATCACTTTCATAGTTATATTCATTTAGATATTTTCGTTTATATGCATACCCGTACTCTCTAAATTAAACTCTTTATTTTCTCTTGCATTTTTCAAATATAATGAAGCCAAGCTTATTTGAAGAATATTAGAATAGTCATCAAACTTCTTTCATCAAAACCTTATATAAAATATCATATTAAATCAATGTTTTTATTTTCCTTTTATATTTTTGTTTATTCCCCTTGTCCATATTTTTCGAGAATATATAAATACATTGTTCACATCTTCTGGTATATCCAGAATGAGTTCTATTCCTTCAGTTGAATTTAGTTTTAGCTGCCCTGTTATTACAATATTATCACGCTCCTTTTTTGCAAATAACGAAGATATGCCCCATGCGCTTTCTCCATATGCACCCTTTATTTTTATAATTTTTTTGTCTTTGGTGGACATATCTGTGACTTCAATATTTGATAAATATCTTTCATTTATATCTTTTATCTGGCAACAACCAGTGATTGCCATAACTGCAAATACAACAAGCAAAAGTTTACTTTTTAACTCCACATAGATCTCCATCATTACTTTTTATTCTGTTGTCAGTATAGATATACAGTGCAATTTTTTACTTTTCCTTTTTCTACCATACCTTATAAGCAAATAATTTATCAAATTAGACTTTTCTTGTGCCTCGAGGTAATAAATATTCATAATCCCCTTATTCAAATAAGTCTATGTTATCTCTGCAGATAGCATTGCTTTATAATCCCAAAAATCCATCTGAAGAGAATAATATGTCCTGTTGATAGACCTTGCCTTTTTCGTCAAATTTCAGCCTATAAAAATAATAACCTCCTTTAAAATAATTGCGAACCCACACAATATTTACATCCCACACTGACTGATTCATAATATAATCATTTTTTAAAATAGAATCTTTGTTTTTAACCTCTATATAATTACCCGGAGGTGCAGCCATAAGAATTCCCCTACTCTTAGAATTAATTAGAACATCTTCTAAAATGTGAATGACAATTTCACGCTTATCCATCCCTTTATAATCAAATTCCGGCAAAGGAGAGTTAGGATCTGAATATTTGAATATATATATACCAATAAACAAAAAAGTTATTATTATAAAAACTGATACCTTAATCGTAATTTTTTTCATATTTTGTAAAAATTATCCTAAAGCGATAAGTATAAAGACTATTGAATTCATTATGTTGTTGTCAAAATAGATGTATAAATTAGCTACATCGAAATATCAATTTAGGTTTCTTTTTTTCATGTAAGAGTTGTACTTTCTAAACGGAAATGCATTTCCAAACCTCCAACGTAGAATCTGTTTATAAAGAAGAATGACTTATCTGTATGCATTGATCTACAAGCCCGTTTTCTCAATTACCAAGCTCATTAATTAACCGTTAGTGAAATACTATCCCCAACCTTAAAAGTATATTCGTGAAGTTTTGTACTTATCGATAAATAATCATTACCAGTATGACAAGGTGAGAGCGATAGATGGAAATGTCCCTCCAATTTATAAGTTGTTATATCATTACCTTTTTTGAATAAAACAAGAATTTCGTCTGACTCGCTTTTAAAGCTATGTAGAGATTCTGTTAATACGACGTACACATCATAACCGTTAATTTTTATATGCTTGGATCCATTTGCGTCCCAATTTGAAGATATCTTATTAGTAATTATACAGATGCCAATATCTGATGAATTTAACAAAATATAATGAGGACTTAACTGGGTTATTGAATACTTACTATAAGTAGATACCCTTGTATTTACAGAGCCATAACTATCCTTGCCAATTATATTAACATACAATATTCCATTGCGATTTTCTTCAGAATAAACATTGCCAAGCTGAGATATTGAAGTATCAGTATTTGATACGAATAATTCATTTCCTATTTTATAACAAAATAGAAAAATAATAATTATAATAAATGAAAACAACAAGTACCTCATTTTAAATTCCCTATAAAAAAACTTGTAAATTTATATTTCGCATCCCTCTCAATCATTATAGCAAAACTACCAAGAATATAAATTCAGGCTACAGTTTTTGGACTGAAATTTGCCAAGGTTTGCACAATGCTTTACAAGAGAAACGCACAATCCTATCCTTCAACGTAAGGATTGCTGTAAAGAACAATGACTCTTAAGATTTTCGGCGCAAAAGCTTGCTTTGTCAATATGAGAATATTTATTCTGCTAAACTTTCCATATGCAGGTTTTAAGTAATTCTCTAAAGACTGCACAAATCTTATTTCATTCGATAAGTAGCTGTCACCAAAAAATTAAAACGCTGTTTTCGGGAGCAATTTTTATGAACCGGTTTTTATCTTTGCATTCAAAGCGCACTATATCTTTGCCGTCTTTAAAGATTTGCGTCAGTTTGTCCGAAAGCTACATTTGTATATTCTCCTTCCAGGCAAGTCTGTCTAACGCGGATGGAGCTCTGCAAATTTGCATCATAAAAAAATCTATTCCTTATCACGCCTTCTAAATAAGGAAATTATAATTGAAAATAAAATTACCGGAATAATAGATGATACCACAAAAATAAAATCTTCTATAATTTTTTTATTTTGTACCCGATTGCTCAAAAAATCTATAATCGTTTCAGAATTTGTAATAAGCTCCAAAATATAGACCCACGAAATAATAAATACAAATATCCCTATTGTAAACACAAGCATATTATTCAAAAAACGTCTTAACTTATTTCTACCCATAAAACTTCAACCTTTAAATATACTGAAAAAAATAAAAAACATTATACATATATTTTGTGTTAAGATTATCCTCATCACGTCAACAATTATCAAATAATTTGATGATTTAAAGCTAATAAAATTTTTCTACTTTGCAATTATAAAACATTTCCCTACCCTTCCCCTGGCAGAAATTTGCATCATAATAAAGACATATATCTTGCTCCGGTAAAATTACAAAATAGTTATATATTGTTAAAAAAATCATTCATATATTTTAAATATAGAAACTCAAAGAAAATTTAGCCTCAGCATATTTGTTTTTGAACGGAAAAATATCATTAACTAAGAACAGAACATTCATATATTCTCAACCTTAGACAAAAAAACATTGACAAGACAACGCACTGACTTATCTAAAACTTTGATTTTTTTTTACAGTGGACGCCCGCATGGCATTCGCCCTTGCGGAGAAGGTCGGAAACAAAAACTCGGATTTTTATGCATTACCATTAGCCACATAAATGAAAAACAAACTTAAACTACATGGCTTCAACAACCTAACTAAGTCATTGAGCTTTAATATATACGATGTCTGCTACGCAAAGACTTCAAAAGAGCAGCTGAGTTATATAGACTATATCGACGAAGAATATAACTCCGAGCGCATCACAAACATAATGATGCACCTCACCGAGAAAATCGGCGCCAAAGTTATAAGTGTTTCAAAGCAAGATTACGATCCCCAAGGCGCTTCGGTCACATTCTTAATTGCGGAAAAATCTCTAATCCCGCATTGCGGCAGCGAAATACTCGCCCACCTCGACAAAAGCCACGTCACCGTACACACATATCCCGAGTACCACCCCGATAGAAGTTTGGCAACATTTAGAGTGGATATTGATGTGGCTACATGCGGCGAAATCACCCCTCTCTCAACCCTCGACTATTTGATCGGAAGTTTCGACTCCGATATAATTACTATGGATTACCGCGTAAGGGGCTTTACGCGAGACGTCAAGGGCAAGAAAATTTTTCTAGACCACAAAATATACTCCATTCAGGACTACATCAATAAAAATACGCTCCTTCGCTACAACGCCATTGATGTAAATGTATTTGAGGCAAATATCTTTCATACAAAAATGCTCATAAAAGACATTAAGCTTCAAAACTACCTTTTCGGCAGAGACGCAAGAAAGCTCGGCAAAGCCGAGCGCGAGCGCATAACCCAAAGCCTGAAACGCGAAATGACCGAAATTTACAGCGGCAGGAATATATATTAAAATGTCCGAATTAGATCAAACCCGCGCCCCCCTTTACGAAGCCCTGCTTGAAATGAAAGACAGCCGCCTCGTCCCCTTCGACGTCCCCGGGCACAAAAGAGGAAGAGGAAATCCAGAGCTTGCCGAATTTCTAGGGAAGGACTGTCTCGACGTCGACGTAAACTCGATGAAGCCGCTCGACAACCTGTGCCACCCTGTATCTGTGATCGGCAAAGCTCAAAAGCTTGCCGCCGACGCTTTCGGCGCCGGCAACGCCTTCTTTATGGTAAACGGCACGACGTCCGCCGTCCAGGCCATGATTCTATACGCATGCAAAGTGGGCGAAAAAATAATCATGCCAAGAAACGTCCACCGAAGCGCAATAAACGCGCTTATCGTAAGCGGCGCAATTCCTGTATATGTGGACCCAGGCATTGACGCAAACTTGGGAATACCGCTTGGTATGTCGGTAAAGTCCGCCCTAAAAGCTATGGACGAAAATCCCGACGCAAAAGCGGTTCTCGTAAACAATCCCACTTACTACGGCGTATGTTCGGACTTGCGGTCGATTGTTTCGCTTGCGCACGAGCGCGGAATGCTGGCGCTCGCAGACGAGGCTCACGGCACGCATTTTTATTTTTCGAGCCTGTGCCCACCATCGGCAATGGAATGCGGCGCAGACTTGTCGGCGGCCAGCATGCACAAGTCTGGCGGAAGCCTCACGCAAAGTTCGATACTGCTTTGCGCAAGCGGAATCGACGAGGGCAGAATGCGCCAGATAATAAATTTAACGCAAACTACGAGCCCATCGTACTTGCTGATGTCGAGCCTCGACTTGTCGCGCAGGAACCTCGCACTAAGGGGAGAAGAAACTTTTAAGAGGGTCATTGAATACGCAAGGTATGCGCGCGGAGAAATAAATAAAATCGGCGATTATTACGCCTTCTCCAAAGAGCTAATAAACGGCTCAGACGTCTTCGACTTCGACGAAACCAAATTGTCTGTCCACACTCTCGGAACGGGCATCTCTGGAATGGAGGTGTACGATATTCTGCGCGACGAATACGATATTCAGACGGAGTTTGGAGACATATCCAATATCCTCGCCTACATTTCCGTAGGCGACAGGCAGCGGGATATCGAGCGCCTAATTAGCGCCCTCGCGGACATACGCAGAAATTACAAGCGCCCGAAATACGGGCTGCCATCGCGCGAATACATTCCGCCTGAAGTTGAAGTATCGCCGCGGGAGGCATTTTATTCGGAAACGCAGCGGCTGCCGTTGCGCGACGCCGTCGGCAGAATATCGGCGGAATTTGCAATGTGCTATCCGCCGGGCATACCGATACTCGCCCCGGGCGAGAGAGTCACAGAGCAGATTGTTGACTACATAGAATACGCAAAGTCGAAGGGAGGCTCTATGACAGGCGCCTCCGACATAGAAACAAAAACCCTTAAAGTCTTGAAAGGTTGATATGGATCTCTGGTTTACCGAATATCATACCGGCAATGTCCGCCTATCGATAAAAGTGGACAAGATGCTGCATTCTGAAACCTCGAAATTCCAGCGCATCGACATATTCGACTCCCCGGAATTTGGAAGATTTCTAACGCTCGACGGCTACATGATGCTGACCGAGAAGGACGAGTTTATCTACCACGAGATGATAACGCACGTCCCCATGGCGGTGAATCCGGACGCCAAAAGCATTCTTGTTATAGGCGCCGGCGACGGGGGAGTCGCGCGCGAGCTTTGCAAATACGACGGTATAGATGAAATCGACATCGTGGAAATCGACGAGCGCGTAGTAGAAGCCTGCAAAAAATACCTTCCGAATACCGCCTGCGGATTCGACGACCCGAGAGTTAGCCTATTTTTTGAGGACGGCGTAAAATACGTGCGCAAGTGCGAGAGGCAATACGACATTATAATTGTCGATTCGACCGATCCTTTCGGCCCCGGCGAGGGTGTTTTCACAAAGGAATTTTACGGTAGCTGCTTTAGCGCCCTGAAAAAGAACGGCATAATGGTAAACCAGCATGAAAGCCCATTTTACGCCGCCGATCGCGCCGCGATGAAAGCCGCCCACAAAAAAATATTCAAAACTTTTCCCGTATGCAAAGTCTATCAGGCGCATATCCCTACATATCCGTCGGGGCATTGGCTTTTCGGCTTCGCCTCGAACGGATTGGATCCGATTGACGACGCCAGGCTCAAAGAGTGGAAAAAGCTAAAAATTAAGACAAAATATTACACCCCACAGTTGCACGCGGGAGCTTTTGCCCTACCCGCCTATGTGACGGAGGCACTTGAAGATGTTGAATAAAAATTCCGAAACTTTTATAGCCTGCGACGCCCCCTACGCCGACGCCAAAATAGCAATGTTCGGCGCTGGCAGCGACTCCACGACCTCCTTCCGCCCCGGCGCCCGCTTCGCGCCAAAATATATGCGCGCGGAATCCTACGGCATGGAGACTTTCAGCCCATACCAAAATAGGGATATGGCCGACTGCCTGATAATCGACACCGGCGATTTGGACTTGCCCTTTGGCGACTCGGAGTCCGCGCTTAAACTTATACAAGAGCGCGCGGAGAAGATACTGTCCGACGGCAAGCTGCCCTTTATGATGGGCGGAGAGCACCTCGTGAGCCTCGGAGCTGTGCGGGCATGCGCAAAAAAATATCCCGACCTTAGAATAGTGCACTTCGACGCCCACGCCGACTTGCGCAGCGACTATCTCGGCGTAAAGCTTTCGCACGCCTGCGTTATGCGCCGCTGCCACGAAATAATCGGCGACGGGCGCATATTCCAGTTCGGCATACGCTCAGGCGACCGCGCGGAATTTGAATGGGGCGCAGAGCATGTCTGCACAACGCGCTTCGGATTTTCAGGAATAGAAAATCTCGCCGAAAAAATAGGCCGCGCTCCCGTTTACTTTTCCATAGATTTGGACGTGCTAGATCCATCGGTTTTCCCCGGCACGGGAACCCCCGAAGCCGGCGGAGTCAGCTTTGAACAGCTTCGGGAAGCATGCGCGTGCGTATGCAAAAGCCTGAATGTTGTCGCTTGCGACGTCGTCGAGCTTGCCCCCCATTACGACCCCAGTGGCATATCCGTCGCCGCGGCCGTAAAAATTACGAGAGAACTACTTCTTAACCTCCACAAATAAAAAGATGAAAAAAGCCCTGATAATAGGCTGCGGGGCGGTTGCCTCCGTAGCGATACACAAATGCTGCCAAAATAGCGAAGTTTTCGGCAAAATATGCATAGCAAGCCGCACGAAGTCAAAATGCGACGCGCTCGCTGAAAAACTCGCCCCGACAACCAAGACGGAAATTTCCACCGCCTGCGTAAACGCTGACAATGTCGATGAATTGATAAGGCTCATAGAAGAACAAAAGCCAGACATCGTCATGAATCTCGCCCTCCCCTATCAGGACCTTGCGATAATGGACGCATGCCTTGCAACCAAGACCAACTACATGGACACCGCCAACTACGAGCCCGAAGACACTGCTAAATTTGAATACAAATGGCAGTGGGCCTACGACCAGAAGTTCAGGGACGCAGGCATAACGGCGCTTCTCGGCAGCGGTTTCGACCCCGGAGTCACAGGAGTTTTTAGCGCCTACGCCCAAAAACACCAATTTGACGAAATAAACCAAATAGACATTCTCGACTGCAACGGCGGCGACCACGGCTATCCGTTCGCAACAAACTTTAATCCCGAAATAAACATAAGGGAAGTGTCGGCAAATGGCAGCTATTGGGAAAAGGGCAAATGGATTGAAACAGCCCCCATGGAAATTAAGCGCGAGCACGACTTCGAGGGCGTAGGCAGGCGCGATATGTACCTTTTGCACCACGAGGAGCTTGAATCTCTTGCAAAAAACATAAAGGGCATAGAGAGAATCAGATTTTTTATGACGTTTTCGCAAAGCTATCTAACGCATTTAAAGTGCCTCGAAGATGTCGGAATGACATCTATAAAACCGATAAATTTCGAGGGCAAAGAAATAGTCCCGCTGCAATTCTTAAAGGCGGTCTTGCCCGACCCTGCATCGCTCGGGCCGCGCACAGTCGGCAAAACAAATATTGGCTGCATATTTGTCGGCAAAAAAGATGGCAAGCGAAAAACCTACTACTTGTACAATATCTGCGACCACCAAGAATGCTACAAGGAGGTCGGGTCGCAGGCCGTGGCGTACACGACTGGCGTTCCCGCAATGATAGGCGCGTCGATGATTCTCTCCGGAAAATGGAATAAGGCGGGCGTATATAACATTGAGCAGTTCGACCCGGATCCATTTATGGAGGCGCTAAACAAGTGGGGGCTTCCGTGGAAGGAAAACTTCGCGCCTGTGCTTGTTGACTAATGAAAGAGTTGGAACTGCCAACGCCGTGCTATCTGATAGACGAGGGCGCAATAATCTCCAACTTAGAGATTTTGCGCGCTCTGAGAGAAGATACGCACTGCAAGATACTCCTCGCCCAAAAGGCGTTTTCGCTGTACGCGCTGTATCCTTTAATATCGCGCTACATTGACGGTGTATGCGCAAGCGGCCTGTATGAGGCCCGGCTTGGAGCAGAAGAAATGCGCGCCCAAACGCACGTTTTTTGCGCCGCCTACGCGCCGAGGGACATTCCAGAGCTTGCAAAAATATGCTCGCACATAGTATTCAACTCCATGACGCAGGCGGAGCGCTTTCACCGCGAAGCGTCCGCGCATGGAGCGAGCCTCGGGCTAAGGATAAATCCCCAATTCTCGACGCAGACTGGACACGCGATATACGACCCATGCTCGAAAGGTTCAAGGCTCGGAATAACAGCCGCGAATTTTCCGGAAACTCTGCCCGATTGGATAGAGGGCCTGCACTTCCACACCCTATGCGAACAGAATTCCGACGCCTTGGAAGCCACGCTGTGCGCTGTCGAGGAAAAATTTGGGAAACATTTAAAGCGCATAAAATGGATAAACTTCGGCGGCGGGCATCATATAACAAGGGCCGATTACGATATTGCCCGCCTAAAAAGGTGCATAAATAAAATGGCGGACAAATACGGGCTGGAAGTGTATCTCGAGCCCGGCGAAGCGGTGGCTCTAAACGCAGGCGAGCTGATTTCTGAGGTTTTGGACATAGTGGAAAATGACGGGAAAATTGCGCTGCTCGACGCGTCGGCGGCCTGCCATATGCCCGACGTGATAGAGATGCCCTACACTCCTCCGCTCGCAAACGCCGGCAAGCCCGGAGAAAAGAGATTTGATTATACACTCGCCGGCGCGACATGCCTTGCCGGAGACGTCATAGGGAAATACTCTTTCAATGAGCCTTTAAAAATTGGCGACAGGGTGAAATTTCAGGATATGGCAATATACAGCTTTGTAAAAAATAACACTTTTAACGGAATGCCGCTGCCGGCGCTTGCCGTAAAAGATAAAAGCGGCGATTGCAAAATAATAAAAACATTCGGCTACGAAGATTTTAAATCGAGACTCGGCTGAAATCGCAATCTGGGGAACACCAAGTTGCCCAATATGCGCAGTGTTCCCTATACATTTTGATATTTTCATATTGTATGCGAGCCTTTGCGGCAGCCTCTTAAAATTTACCCCTTAATTTAGAATATGCCAAGAAGCGCACAACTCCGTTTCTTGTTAAAAAATTATTCGCAAAATTTATTTGACTATAAAAACATTAAATTTACATTTTGCGCATTTAAAAAGCGCGAATTAAATAATACTTCTGTGTATTTTTTTATGAATTGTATAAACTTTATATTAGCTAAAAAATGAAATATTTTATTTTACTTATGGCGGCCCAATTTGCCTTATGCGCAAGTTCGTTTGCTACTATCACCCAAGAGGCAAGGGAACACGCAATAAAATTGTTTTCAGAAATGATTGCAAAATTGGAGTCTAATTCAAAATTTACGATAGAAGACGACGTAAAATTTTTCGGAGAAATCCCCAATCCCAACCCCACGACACAATTTTACATAAATAAGGGGTATATAAGTATTTCCGAAGAACTCTCTAAAGACTCCATTGCAATTAAAAGAAAACTGCCAAAATATTCTTTTTATGGGGAACTGCTTAGAATAAACAGTCACAAATTCATAAAAAACACCCCGCCGAAATTATTTTATGCCTCGGAGTCATATTCTGTACACGGCGGCCGTACTGATTCAATCGACTTTATCCTTACAGTATTTATGTCCACAAATGGAAAAGTTTTTCATATGAATTACGACGTAAATAAAAAAATACTACTAGCCCCATTATATATAAACGGTACTTCAATTCTATATGAACTTGGGATATCTAAAAAACCTTTTCAAGATTCTATTGCGGAAAGCTACGAGACTGAAATGGAAGATTACCTAAATAATCCGCTTGAAGAAAAATCTAAAAAATCGCTTCCGAATGAATCCGATATAGCCGACAAACAAAACAATGAGAAAATCTTAAATTCTTTGCTTTCTATAAACTCATCATATAAGGGCGCAGCCCCCGCTGTATCAGATGAGTGCAAGAGAGAAATCATAAAAATATTGTCGAATTACGACAATCCACTGGAAGTCGCAAGATTAATGGTGCTATCGAATTATATGATAAGGGCACTTGATAGCCCTAATAGAGTTAGCAATATTTTTTCCGCAATAACAGAAGGTTTTGGCATGCAGCGCTTGAAGGCATTGAAAACTAATCAAGACTTTACGGAAGCAATGTTATTTATAAAAAACTCAATAAAATTAGACGCCGGAATTTCATATAAGTTTTCCGAGGTAATCTGGGAAGCCAGAGACATTGAAAATGTAAAAAAACATTTCAGGAAAGAGATAATTAAATGGGCGGACGGAATAAGGCAACACGGCACAAAAACCGATAGGGAATTTTTAAGAGGATACGAATCTGAAAATCCTGACCTTTTCCAATAATCTTATACTTATCAGACATAAAAAGCACAAAGAAAAACTTTTATCACAAGATAATTTGTTAAAGTCACTTATCATTTTACAAATCAACAAAAACCTTACCAATAAAAATTCATTATACGAAACAACAATAAAAAGATTGAAAACCTTTCAGCCTGGATTTATTTATTTTGTAAAAAAAAATACTATGAAAATATTACATTATATAGCCGCAATTTTTTTTCTCGCTACGCCAATTTTCGCCGCAAATTCACTCGAAGGCGAATATGTAGGCAAAGTCGATGCGAAAGAAGGATATTTTAAGGATAACCCCCTCATTGCCGCACAGGTATATCGCGAAGGAAATGAATATAAGGTCGTAATCTACCCAGACCTCTGGCGGCGCGCACAGCCTTATGTAAAATTTAATGCGAATGCGAATTTAGATAAAATAGAATTCGACCAGGGCGGATGGAACGCTTTTAAAGGCACAATATCAAAGAACGAAATCACAGGCGTCGCGATTTATTCCACTAAGGAAGGCAAAAAATCCGCACCTATGAAATTGTCCAAAATAAAGAGAAAATCTCCGACACTCGGCAAACGCCCGCCAAAAGGCGCAATTAAACTTATCGACGGAAAATCTTTCGACGAATGGGTCGCCACTAACGGGCAGCCAATCAGGTGGGAAATTGTCGGAGACGGCTCAGTAAAAGTTTCCGACACAGTCTCAAAGTGGGTCGATATTGCAACTAAGAAAAAATTTAAAAACATTCGGCTGCATGTAGAGTTCATGACGCCGGACGAACGCTCCAAGCCGCTCGGGCAAGGCCGAGGGAACTCAGGCGTTTTTGTGGGCGGATTTGAAGTACAAGTGCTCGACTCTTTTGGGTCGGAAGGGTTGTGGAACGAATGCGGCGCCCTCTATAAATATTTGCCTCCGCAAATTAACGCTTCCCTGCCCCCTGAAAAATGGCAGACCTACGATATAGAATACCACTCACCCGTATTTGAAAACGGAAAAATGGTAAAATTCCCGCGCATTACCGTTTTCCACAATGGAATGAAAATCCACGGAGATGTCGAGCTGCGCGAAGCTACTGCCAATGGTTCTGCCTACCGCAGCATAGCAGGAATGAAAGACGAACCCTTTTCCATAAGACTTCAAAACCATATGAATCCGGTAAAATACCGCAACGTTTGGGTTCAGGAAATCGACTAACACTTTTCCCTCTAAAAAAAACGGAGCTGAGATTAGCTCCGTTTTTTTTATGAACATCAATTTTGCGTTTCTAAATAAACTTTTTTAATTATCTCTGCGGCCATTGTTTTTTTAAGCACAATATCGGTTTATATAAGCGCTTTACTCCCGAGTTCCTCTTATTTTAACCGCAAAGAACTATCGCAATTAGAAACGTTAAAATAGATACAATGTGTGCTGCAAAATATAATATGCGCGAAGAAAGCTTTAAGGGACAATAAAAATTCTATGGGATTTTTCATTCAACTTTATATTATCTATAAGATAAGTCTGTTTTGGAAACAATGAGGCTTCTTTGCCCAATTTTGAAAATAAAAGATGAAAAAAAGAGGCAACCTACGGCAACATGTGTTGGAATTTTCGAAATTTTATGCAAAATGAAGAAAACAGTACGCAAAAAACTTTTACGCATACTGACTCCCGAAGTACTGTGGCTCAAACATAAATGTCAATATAGGAAATGATTTCCCTATAAGCCACAATTTTCTAAAAACGGCCTTGCCGTTTTAGCCTTATTAGGGTTTTAGAATATTTCACAACCCCAACATCTAAAAAAGGCTGCCTTGCCGAGCTTCCCTTTCCCCGCTCTCAGGGCGCAGCTTTTTTAGGAAACTCTTCCGGTGTTCCTTTGTCGGACCAAAGAGCATAAGCGACTGCAAATGTGCCGCCGTTCCGTATCCTTTATGCTTTTCAAAGCCAAATCTCGGATATTTTTCCGACAACTCCTCCATAAATCTGTCGCGGGTGACTTTTGCGACTATCGACGCAGCCGCTATCGCAAGGCTCTGTGCGTCGCCCTTGACGACAGCCATATGCGAATACGGGAATTTCTTCATTTCCCTTCCGTCTATCAGCACTTGCGCTTTTGACGCGTCCAGCCCGGACTCACCAAAGAGCGTGGCGGCCGCCCCGGCAGCACGGAGATTCAATACGAGCCTTTCATTTAGCGCTCTTGCGGCACGCGCCATCGCCATTTGCGTCGCAACAAGTATATTTTGCGACTCTATTTCCTCAACACTCGCAAACCCCGCCTCAAAATCAACATAGCCTGCAAGCTTTAATTTTTTGAGCTCTTCGTACAGCTCTTCCCTAACCTCGCGGGTTAGCTGCTTGGAATCGTTCAGCACCGAAAGCGGGGAAACTAAAACGCCCGACAAATATGCATCGGTTCTCACCGCAACTGCACCGGCGCATACGGGGCCAGCAAGAGCCCCGCGGCCGGCCTCGTCTATGCCGAGCACATAACTGCGGCCGCCTGTATATTCTTTGTCGAACTCCGCGAGCCGCGATATTTTAGAACTCGGCGGCATTTTTTTATTTTATCTTTTCAAAGTACGGAAGCCTATCTATCGGAACATCTATCTTTATTTTTTGTCCGCCCTTCCAAACTTTTCCAAGGTCGTCTTTCCACTCGCCCGCAGGAAGCATGACTTCGCGCGAATCTTCCTTAGTCAATACTGGTGCCACAAGATATTTTGGGCCGAGCATAAACTGGTCTTTGCAATTTTCAAAGCCCTGGTTCGGGAATTCGTACTCCATATGCCTTACAATCGGCTCGCCGGTCTTGGCGGCGTTGTGCGCAAGTTCCAATATATACGGGCCGAACTGCTTGTGCAGGTTCGCAAATTTCGCGCAAATTCCGAGGTGTTTTTTGTCGAGTATTCTCCACGGAGCCACTGAGAACTGCATCATCGGCATAAGCGCATGCACTTGGCATGAGCGCACAATGAGTTTCTGGTCTATTTTTGAAACGTCAATCGGGGTCATATCGGGGTTTAGGAACGACCTAAATTCTCCGCCGCCAATCATGTCGGGGCACGTGTACGGGTGTCCCAAAAGCCCCGCCGCGAGCATATCCGGTATCAACTGCTTTATGCCGTCCCATGAATACGGCTTGTCTTGCAGCCTCTGGACAAGGGGTTGAAGCCCCATTTTCCAGCAGGCGCGATATTCGTTATAGGGGAAGTCGAGACCCATTTTTGCCCAAGCTTCGCAATAATCGGACGGTGTCGCGCCTTCATAGAAGTCGATGTCTCCGGATACAGCGCCTTTGTCGCCGGCGTCAAATTTAAAGCCGTCAACCCCGTAGAGCTTTTGCATTTTAACAAGCTTATTTTTTAGATGTTCGCGAGCTTTGGGATTTGTGAGGTCGTAGCAAGCGCTTATGCCGTTCCACCACTCTACCATTGCGGGGCTCTTTTTGCCCTTTTCTTTAAGAAGCAGTCCGGCTTTGTTCAATTCCCTAAACTCGGGTGAAGCGGGGGAGACAAACGGGCATATCCAGAACATAACTTTAAATCCCTCGGCATGGAGCTTGTCCATCATGGCCTTTGGATTTGGGAATTTGTCCACCCTAAAATCAAAATTGCCGTAGTAATTTTGCCAGTTGTCGTCAACCATGAAAACTCCGACGGGGAAACCGTTTTTGATAACATTTTCCGCGTATTTTTCAATGTCGGCCTGGTTCTGGTTGTACATCAACTCAATCCACGTATTGTACTGCGGCATTGAAAAGAAAACCTCCTGGGGAATTGCGCCGGAGGGCTCGAAATGTATTTTCGACGCCGCAAGGTAGGCGTCCTTCAAAGTTTTTCCGGCAGCTACGGGGTTTATTTTTTCGTATTCGCTCGTAATGGATATTACGCCGTTTTTAACCGAGAATTTAAAAGGCTTGTCGCTCCAGATATACCTGCCCTTCGACGATACGAATAGCGGCGCCGACTGGTTCGAATAATTGCTTTTCGACAAATCCTTTTCTGCGAAATTATCATACGGCATATGCGAGCCGAAAAATGTTCCAGCCCCCCACCATTTTTCACCTTCCAACGGAGTTATTACGGAAGTGTAAGTTTCGGCGTACGCCGCGCCCGCGATGGCAGCGGCTCCCAAAAGCAGTAAAGATTTCATCTTCATAATTATGGATAATTTTTACTTATTTAATTTTTTCGAAGTACGGGAGTCTCTCTATTGGAGCGGACACTTTTATGGTTGTCGGCCCCTTTACCACGTTGCCGAGATCGTCCTTCCACTCACCCGCAGGAAGCATTACTTCGCGCTCGTCGGCTTCGGTTATTATTGGAGCCACGAGATACTTGGGGCCGAGCATAAACTGGTCTTTGCAATTTTCAAAGCCCTGGTTCGGGAATTCGTACTCCATATAGCGTACAATCGGCTCTCCGGTTTTTGAAGCGTTGCGCGCAAGCTCTAAAATGTACGGCCCGAATTTTTCGTGCAATCTGGCAAATTTTCTACAAATTTCCATATTCTTTTTAGAGAGCACGCGCCACGGAGCAACCGAGAACTGCATCATAGGCATCAGCGCATGCGCCTGGCATGAACGGACTACCAGTTTTTCGTCCAATTCCGCCCCTGGTTGGAATGACACATAGTCGCCGCCTCCTATCATATCGGGGCAAGTGTACGGATATCCCATTATGCCAGCCGCTAGCATATCGGGAATTATCTGGCGCAGATCTTTCCAAGTGTGGTGCTTGTCCTGCAAACGCAAGACAACAGGCTGCCCTCCCATTCTCGCATTCGCCCTGAATTCATTGTAGGGGAAGTCGAGGGCAAATTTTGACCATTCGTGGGTGTAGTCCATGGGAATTTGATCGGGCTTGTTAAATTTGAAGTCGCCGACTACAAACTTAGTGTCGCCGGCATCGAATTTAAAGCCGTGCATGCCGTATTTTTTCTGCATATCCCTGAGCGTGCCTTTGAGCGATTCCACCGCCTCGGGTTTGGTGAGGTCGTAGGCGGCGCTGTATCCGCTCCACCAATGGAGGATTCCGGGGCTCTTGCGCGACTTGCGCATAATCAAAAGCCCCTTGTTTTTAAGGTCGCGGTATTCAGGCGAGTCGGGCGCAACAAAGGGCCCAACCCAAAGCAATGTCTTAAAGCCCATGCCGTTTATCTTATCGAACATAGCCTTCGGGTCTGTAAATGCCTCCGGGCGAAATTCGTAGTTGCCCTGGTATTTTTGCCAACCGCCGTCTATCATAAATACCCCTATTGGGAATTTGTTCTTTATGATGTCGTCGGCGTATTTCTCTATGCCCTTTTGGTTTTGGTCGCGCTGGAGTTCAATCCAGGTATTGTATTGGGGTTCTGAGAAGAAAATCTCTGGCGGGATTTTCCCCGACGGCGGGAAATGCTTTTTTGCCGCAGCTAAGAAAGCGTCTTTTAGTGTCTTGCCGGCGCGTACGGGCTTTACTTCCTCGTAATCGGAAGTTATTGTGATTTCGCCTTCTTTCACGGAGAATTTAAAGGGTTTGTCGCTCCATATGTACCTGCCCTTTGACGATACGAATAGAGGATCGGCCTGGTTTGAAAAATTGGACTTGCCTATGTCTTTTTCGGCAAAGTCCCGATACGGCATATATTGCCCAAAGAAATTGGCGCCGCCCCACCAATACTCGCCGTCGAGGGGCTTTATTTTCGACACATGCGACTCGCCGAATGCGGAAACCGCAAGGGCGACAGACGCTATCGCAGCCATGATTTTTATTTCGGAGTTTATCATATTTATTACCGTTATTTTTTAGCTTCCGCGACCGCCTCCGCGGCCGTCTTAAAGTGAAGTTTTGCAAATTTTTTAAGCGCGTCAGCGCCGAATTTTCTGACAATTTCCACGGCCTGAGCCTTGGCTTCGCTGCCGGAACCCTTTAACAATTTGGCGCCGAATTCGTCGGAAAGTTTTTTTAGGCTATATATATAAGTGGCGCGGGCAATAATCGAGGCCGCCGCAACGACCGGGTCGGATTCCGCCTTCGTTTCCATCTTTAGCTCAAATCCCGGGATTGAAAGCTGTTTTTGGACGAGCGGCTGCTTGGTAAACTGGTCGAGCATCCCCCACCCCACATGCCGCACTTCAAGCGCGCTTTTTATGGACTGCGCATGCATCCACGCCAACAGCTTGTTCAGATTCCGCCCAAATTTTATATAGAGGGCGTTGTATTTTTCCATTCCCGCGTACGAAACTTTTGCGACTACCCCTTTTGTCTGTTTTATCATGCGCGCCATTTGCAATACGGCGTTGTCGCTCGTCACTTTTTTCGACTCCTTCAAGCCTTTGTCAATCCATAGCTTTACGGCGTCGGAATCCGCCACTACGCACGCCGAAACGAGAGGCCCGAAGAGGTCGCCCTTTCCGCTTTCGTCAATCCCTGCATGCGGCTCAAACCACTCTGGATGAGACAGGAACTCGTAGCCCATCTCAACGACGCCCGTTATCTCGGGTTCGAGCACGAATTGCACAAAGCTTTCCGTCCCTTTGCCCTGCACCACGAGCTTTCCAGATTTGTAGGCAACAACATTCACGTCCGGACCTTTGTATGCGAAGCGCGAATAGTCAACCCTATATGGCGCCCACAAATGCCTGTCCAGCCATTTGTCGAGCTTGTCCATCTGCGCGTCGGTAAGAGACTTTGTGTATAAAGTCTTTTTTACCGGTTCGTCGGAGACAGTTTTTTTCTTGGCGGCCATTTGTATGGTGTTGCTAATTGTAATAATTTAGTGAAGCCCTTGCGGAGAAGTCCGCCGGGCGCAAAACGGTTTGTATTATCGCAAATTATTTTACCCGACTTCAAGCCCTATTTTTTAAATTACCCGATAAAAAATGCGCAATCCGGAGGAAATAATAGCTTTTGCGTAATCCGAAAATTCTTGAACTTTCAGGAAAATTTTGCGAATGTGGGGGTAAATGGGGATTAATTTTGAGGAATAATATATGAGCAAATCCATACTTATAGTTATTTGCGATTTTCTTGTACTGAGCCTGATAAGCCTTGTAAACTTTGAAGATATGCCTTCCGCAACGCAGGAGGACAAGCAGAAAGAGGAGGCGATTGTCGTCAAAAGTTTCGCAGACGCGCAAATGGTGGACCTATTAAAAATGTCGCTCGACAGCGAGCGGGAAAAGCGCGAAGCGTTAAAGTCGGACGTCGAAAAGCTCTCGCAAGCTGCAAAGGAGAGCCTGGAACAGTCGGACAAGCAGCAAAAAATAATTGCCGCCCGCGAAAAGCAGCTTGAAGAAATGCGCCTTACAAAAGAATCGGTCGAGCGTGAAAAGCTTACCATTCTGCAAAAGAGCAAAGAACTTGAAAAACGCGTTTCGGCGAGCGAGACAAGAAACGCCGCCCTGCAAAGGGAAATTCTCAGCGCGAGCGAAAAGCTCGAAAAATCCGCCCAAGAGAGGATTGATTTGCAAAAGAAGCTAGGAGACATGCGCGAAACCGACGTCGCCGCGCGAATGAAGCTTGAAAGCGTCCAAGCCGAGCTGAAACAAAATAAGGAAAACCTCGAGCGCCTGCGCAAGGAAAGCGAATCGCTGAAGCTCGAAAACAAGGCGATAGAAGCCGAAAAAAGAGCCCTTGCAACGCAGCTTGAAGTTGCGTCGACAAAAACTCAAATATACGAAGAAAATTTAAAGAGAGCCCAGGCGCTCGTCGATATCGAAAAGACGGAAAAGACAAAAATACTTGTGCACGCCGACAAGCTTGCAGCCGGCGTAAACGAGCTTGCCTCCTCCCAAAAGCAGATGGCAACCTCGCAAAAGGAGATTACAAAACAGGTAAAAGACCTCCGCCCTCAAACTCCCTCGGAAATATTTTCAAAAATCAAGTCGTCGCTCGTAAATATAACATTCACACACACGCGCAAAGGCCTTCTTGGGGAATCGGTGACAAAAACTGAATTGCGCAGCGTGCCGATTAAAATAGACGGCAAATATTGGCTCGCCTTTTCCGCCGACTCAACCGCCCTCGCCCCGGTTCAAAACAAATATTTCCCGCCGGAAAAGATGTCGGTCTCGGTATCGGGAAATTCCTACAGGTTCGAGCCGTTGGCGGTATATTCTCTCGCGAACGATCCGAGGCTTTTGGCAATTCAAGTCCCAGCAGAGTTCATAGAGAAAGAAAAGATAGAGCCGCTCGTTCCGGCTTCAAATTTCTTCCGTTTCCCGGAATGCATTGTTGTAAATTCTAAGGATTTGTATTATGGGCAAGTTCCGTTTAGGGCCGATTTCAAGAACCAGTCGTACGCGCGGCTTGATGTCGGCCTTTTACAATCAATTTTCGGGACTTTTGCTCCGGCCTCCGGGGACATAGTGATTTCGAGAAGCGGCGAATTTCTGGGATTTATGACCGAAGGCGACATCGCCGCGCTTGTCTCGCAGCTAAAAACGGCGTCGAGCCTATCTATGGGCGCCAAATATACGCCTGCGGCCGCAAATATTTTTGTAAATTCAATTTCACACAGGGTGCGCGCCATTCCGTATTCCCTAAAATAATTATAAGCATAAAATTTTGCGAAAAAAAATGCCCGGAAATCTCCGGGCTTTTTTTGCATCTGGATCATTCCGCCATTTTTTACTAAAAATCACTCAATCCTAAAAGGCAGATTTAAGCATGCTAATTGGCGCGCACACCAATAAAACTTTTAATATAAGCAAGACTGCAAAAAACTAAAATAACCAAGCCCTTGGGTATGCCGACGCAAAAGCGACTACAAGCTTGCTTAAAAAAGAAGCTCCTTTGCTCGGCTAAGTGCATAAAGCGACAAAACAGAGCCGATTTACACTGCAATTTCCCGTTTTCGGGAAATGCAAAATTTTAGGGAATTATCCACTCGTAGTGGTACCTTGAAAGCATTCGCGCCCCCGTCTTTGTCACGGCGACAGTATCCTCGATTCTGCAACCGCCGACACCTCTATAATAAAGGCCCGGCTCAACAGTCACTACATTGCCTGCGCGCAGAATGCATTTGCGGGCGCCCAGCGACGGAGCCTCATGCACATCGAGACCTACACCGTGGCCGGTCGAATGGAAAAATCCGCACCAGCCGTCTTTCGAGGCCTTTGTTTCAAATCCGTTTTCCGCAAAAAAGTCTTTCACATGCGAATGTATCTGCGCCCCGTCCGCCCCTTCCGATATGCACGAGAGCGCGATTGCCTGTGCGTCCAACACAGTCTCTACGAGGCGCGCCTGTTTGGCGGAAGGCTCGCCTTTGAGGAAAGTGCGCGTCATATCGCCGTAATATCCCGATTTTTTCAAGCGCGGGAAAATGTCCATTACGATTAGCGAATTTGCCCTAACTACCCCAGAGCCCTCGCAGTGCGGGTCGCACGCGTCGTTGCCCGCGGCGACAATCGTGTGCATGGAATCGGCTCCGAGCGACAGCGCCGCGCGCTCTATCTCGGAGCGCAGGAATTCGCACGTCAGCGGTTTTGACTCGAAGAACAGCCGCCCGCGGTTTATTTTTGAAAGCCTCAAAATTTCCTCTGCTATTGCGAAACCCGCCGATGCGGCCGAATTTGCGCGCGTTATTTCGCCAAGCTCGTATTCGCTTTTTATGGCGCGGGCGCAAAAAAACGGAGATTCGGCTACTTCTACATCAAACCCCGCCTCCAATAGATCTCTGTAAAATTTGGATGGAAAATTTTCCGGGACGCTGAGGGCGGAAATTTTTTTCGATTTTAATACCGAGCAGAGCGCGGAAAATTCCGAATACGGCATTTTCTTTCGCGCGCAAACTTCGGAAATATCGAATATTTCGTCGAACTTTGAGCCGCGCGACGCCCTTCCCGCCTCTAACGGGCTGAGCAAAGCGCATCTTTTCCCGCCGAGTGTGAATGCGAAAAACGGGTCCGGAATTTGTATTCCGGAAAAGTACAAAATATCGGCGTCGTATTCAGAGCTGCCCCGCAATAGAATTTCCCTCTTTTTTCGATTCATTGAAATTATTGTTGCGCATCTATTTTGTTTATACAAATTAAAAATATGCAAATTATCGACTTTTTTAACATTCGCAAATTGGCTTTGTGCGGGGCAATATTTGCTTCAATCCTGTGCGGTTGCCGCGATACCCCTCCGAAACCCGCCGCCTTTGACACCGAATTTGAAATGTCCGTCGGCGGGAAGCCGTTCAAGGCGGAGATAGCCCTCTCCGACGCAGAAAAGGCAAAAGGGCTTATGTTCAGGGAAAGCCTTGCTGAAAACGGAGGAATGATATTTGTTTACGATACCCCCCAGCGCGTCTCTTTTTGGATGAAAAACACAAAAATCCCGCTCGACCTGGCGCTGTTTACCGCCGACGGAACGCTTGTAGAAGTAAAAAAGCTCTATCCCAACAATCTCGACCCGGTAAAATCGGCGCGCGGCGACATATTATATTGCCTTGAAATGAACGCGGGCTGGTTCTCTAAAAATTCAATATTTCCCCCGGCAAAACTCGATATGGCTAAGCTAAAAAGCGCCATAGACGCAAGAAAATGACTAAATTATCAAAACGCTCAAAATTTTTAATAATTGTCTTTTCGCTAATAGTCTCCGCTTGCGTCTATGCTGCATGCTGCACAAGCTTCTACTCAAAAATGACGCCGTGGCAGCTTGAACAAAAAATAGACCCCGACGCAAAAACGGGCTTAACCAAGCTAAAAGCGCACATAGATTCGGCGACCATCGCGGGAATCGCCTTTTGCGCAACCGCAATTTTATCGTTTGCCGCGCTAAAAAAATTCGCAAAAAAATGAATGATACAATAGCCGCAATATCAACCCCCACGGGAGAGTCCGCAATCGCGGCCGTAAGGCTCAGCGGGCCCGACTGTCTAAAACTCGCGCGCGAAGTTTTTTTGCTTGGGCGCCAGCCAACCCCGCGAAAAATGTCGTACGGCATATACCGCGACAGATTCGGGAACACCGTCGACGACGCCGCATTTTGCGCCTACGCAGCCCCCTCCTCCTACACCGGCGAAAATATGCTTGAAATATTTCCGCACGGCAATCCGTTCATACTCAGAAAAATTCTCGACGACCTCGCTGCCCGCGGCGCCAGACTCGCCCAGCCGGGAGAATTTACAAGGAGGGCTTTTCTGAACGACAAGTTCGACCTTTCGCAAGCCGAGGCGGTAGCCCGCATAATAGGCGCCCGGTCTGACGCCGCATTGTCGGCGGCGCGCAAACAATTTGGCGGGGATATCGGCAGGCGCATTTCTGCAATATCCTCAGAAGTGCTCGATATGAAGGCGCTAATTGAGGCTTACATTGACTTCCCCGACGAAGACTTGCCTCCGGAAGATTCCCGGCGCCTTTGCGAAACTGCGGACAGAGTCTACGGGGAAATGTCGAGACTCGCCGAAACTTCAAAGTACGATTCCCTCTTGCACGACGGAATCAAAGTTGTCATAGCCGGAGCCCCAAACGCAGGGAAGTCGTCGCTCATGAACGCGCTGCTTGGCAGGGAGCGCGCCATAGTAAGCCCCACTGCCGGAACGACGAGAGACTTTATAGACGACCGTATGATGCTTGGCGAATTTGTCTTAAACCTCACCGACACTGCAGGGCTCAGGAGGGACGCCGAAGACATAGAGGAGGAGGGAATTCGCCGCGCTTACGAAAAAATCGGCGATTCCGACATTTGCCTGCTTGTTCTCGATTCCGCCGGAGGCGTCCGCGAGTCCACGCGCCGAACTCTTGAAAGCGCGGGAGAAAGCTCGGTCATAGCAGTGCTTAACAAATGCGATTTGCCCGAAGCCCGTCCGGAAGATTTTGCCAAAATGCTAAGCGGCGTTGAAACCGTGAAAGTATCCTGCAAAAATTTTGACGGGATTGAGGCGCTAAGGGAAAAAATTTTGGAGGTAATAAGAAGCAAATTCATAAGGCCCGCCGCGGACGATGTGACAGTCGGGGCGCGCCATGCCGAGGCTTTGTCGCGCGCTAAGCAGTCCCTCAAATGCGCAAGGGATAAAATAATAGAGTCCGCCCCGGCCGAGCTAACTGCCTCCGACCTCTCAGATGCGCTCGACGCGCTCGGCGAGATTGTCGGCAAGACCGATTGCGAGGAGGTTCTCGACAGAATTTTCTCAAAGTTTTGCATAGGCAAATAACAATGTGGTACTATAAAAAAGACGGAAATATAATATGACCAGCCAGCGCGCGAAAAATTGTCTCCATGCGCGAGCTTGGCATAATAACGGATTCCACCCCCGTATCGCGGAAGAGGAATGCAAAAAATTGGGAAACCTTTGGCGGTTTGTCGGAAAAGATAAATCTTGAATCATCGCAGTGGGACAGGCAAAGCCATGTACAATCCGGGCTTGCAAAAAATACAATGATTTTGAGGGCGCTACTGGTATCAACAATAGCCGTAATGTGCGTTTTAATATTTTACACGCTGCAAAATTACAATTTGCTCGGAGAATATATAAACGGAGTTGAGGAGAATAATGAGATTTTTTTCGATATAGAAGTCTCGACCTCAGTCGATACGCGCAATTTTGCGATATGCTTCTTGCAATGCTTGCGGCTTCATTTCTGCAAAGCCTAAAATGGGCAAAAAGCGCATTTCTAAGCGCGTACGCATTATCGCCAATTTTCGGCTATCATTTAGTTCAGAAAACTCTTACAGGTGGTTCATTTTTAGGCCATTCAAAACATTGCGAAAAATTTATTATGCAGCCGCAGATAAATTAGGCAAAAGGGTTTCGGTGGGCGATAAAATCTTCTTTTTTGCGCTACAATTTCTGAGCATTTTGTATCTCGCGCTAATTCTGGTAAACAACATAAACTACATATACCTAAACTCATTCAACTTATCCTCTGCAAAAACAGCATATTTTTACCTTATCTATACCCAATTTGTAGGGATATGCGCGGCGTTTCTTTGGATTATCTGCATTACAAAGATTGATACCTCATTGCGCGCTGCAAAGAGGCGGCACAGTAATCATCGCCATACCGACAGCGAGAAACGCAATTTTGCAGCATAATATTTAGTTTGAAGCGGCAAAATCCAGATCGACTACAATTGGCAGATGGTCGCTCGCCTCCCGAGCCGACTGGCAATTTATTATCTTAGGCGCACCGGCACAGCTACGCATTTGTTGATTCACGAGAAAGTAGTCGTACACATAAGGTATGTCCTTTTTCTTCCAATAGTATGTGTAAGCTGCCTTCGATGCGAAGTCGCCGCCGCCGAGCATCGAAAGTTCGAGCTTTTTAAAATTGCGCAAGAGCGCGGAGGACGGCTCGTTGTTGAAATCTCCCGCAACAATCACTGGCGAGCCGCCGACAGCCGGAGCCACGCGGGCGTCTATGGCCCTAACCTCCGCAAATCTGAACGGATAAAATTCTTCGTCGGCCTTTCTTGCACCCGACTTGCTTTTTAGATGTATTGCAAAGGCGAACCAAGTCCTGCCACTGGAAGTAAACTTGGCGCCCAGCGCCCCGCGGGGCGAAAAAACTTTTTCCCCTTTAAAGGCAAATGAAACATCAGAGCAATCGTAGAAATTCTGCGGGCGCAAACGCGACATTATTGCAACGCGCGTGTAGGCATCGTGGGACGTAGTTACGCAATACGGATACGCCAACCCTTCGCGGGCGAGCGCATCGCGAAGCTCGGCAAGAAACACTTCATCGCCCATTTCCTGAATTAGGACAACGTCGGCATTTATCTGGATAAGAGTTTTTCTGAGGGCAGCCTTTTCAGATTCTGGCTTTGGATGCTGGCGCCACTTGCCGTTGACGTAGCGGTTTGCGACGCTGTAATTGTTGACATTCCAAGAGCATATCCTGATTTTGCCTCCGGTTATTCCGGATTCAGCGTGCGCAGCGGGTATTGTGTCGAGCTCCAACGGGGCCGTGCCGAAGTCGGCATTGCCGGCAAAGTGCGATACACCTACCCATGCAAGCCATATTAAGAGAACCGCAATGAGCTTGCCGAATGTCAATTTGCCGCGCAGCAACTTCTTAGGAAACTTCACGGAAAATCTCTTTTACGGTTGATAAGGCGATTTATCGCGGTTGCCTGTGGCGATTTTCTCGACGTACTTGGCAAGCAGGTCAAATTCCAGATTGACGTATTTGCCCGCTTCGCAGTCTGAGAGATTAGTCACTTCGAGAGTATGCGGAATGAGCCAAACGGCCAGCGAATCCGCATTGGCTTCGGCGATAGTCAAAGAAATTCCGTCTATTGCGACACTTCCCTTATAGACTACATATTTGGAAAATTCTTTTGGGACTGCCACTTTCAGATAAAAGTTTTTTCCCTTCTGTTCAAAGACCTCCACTTTGCTTCGCACGTCGATGTGCCCGCTTACAAAATGTCCACCCAGCCTTGCGTTTGCAGCTAAGGGCCTTTCGAGGTTTATCTTAGTTCCCGCTTTCACGCCCTCGAAAGACGTTAGTCTTATGGTTTCCTCCAAAAGTTCAAACGACAACTCGTTTGCGTCGCGCCCAATAAGCGTAAGGCAGCAGCCATTGCACGCGAGGGAATCGCCGTCAGAGAGTGTTTCGGCTATAAATTCCGGCGCCTGCAATTTCAAGAGCCATGCGGCTTTTTTTTCCTCGAAAGACACTACCTTTCCCACTCCTTCAACTATTCCTGTAAACATATAAATTCCTCTTATTTATTACTATCAGATAAAAAACATTTCATTTTAAGACTAAATTAATAGAGATTTTTGTCAAGGCAAAACAAGTATTTTTGCCCGCAAATCCCGAACAAATCTGCACTATCAGCCGCGCGAAAATTGCGCGATTATGAATGCGAATCTCCGCCAAGCCAATGCCACTAAAAGCGCAAAACACAATATTTGTTTTTTTCAATAAGGCCTAACCCTGTACGTACTTTTAAGTATTCATTCAAATAGTTTTTTTTGAGTGGGGCGGATTTTTTTGCAGACAGAATTTCTAGCCACCCCAAATTTTTTTAATTTAAATAAAAAAGCGCGAAACCCGCAATCGGACTTTCGCGCCTCAATTAAAGATAGGTAAAGAAACTTAATGCGACCGCAAGTATTCTATGCTCTTGCGCATTATTGAATCCAGATTCTTCTTGTCGCCGCCCTCGTATTCGAGGACAAAATAACCGTCGAATCCGATTTTATCGAGAGTATCGAGCATTTTCTGGACATCGAGCGATCCGCCGCCGAGGTACGTGTCGGTTCCTTTTGGAAGGATAACATCCTTAAAGTGAAGCATAACGAGCTTTTTTCCGATTATCCCATAGCCTTCGCATGCATCTACGCCAGCACGGGCCCAATGGCCGTTGTCCGCGCATACTCCGATATGTTCGTAGGGCGCGACAGCTTTTGCGATAGTCTTCGGATTCCAGAGCTCGTTTGTTTTTTTGCCGTGGTGGTGCAAGGCGATTTTTACCCCGTACTTTGCCGCGGCGTCGTTCCACAACTTTTGCTCCTCGGGCTTGTGCTCCTCGGTAAATACGGGTATTCCCATATCCTTGCAGAATTTGAGGTGCGCGTCGATATCCTTTGTATTTATGCGATAAACGCCGAATCCCGCAATTTCGAGATTATTGTCTGCAAACATTTTTTTGACGTATTCGCGCTGCTCGGGCGTCATTTTTTCGTCCGTTTTTACTTTGGGATATTTCCCGCCGATAAACTGACGCTTTGTCATGACTACGCCGTCAACTTTCATTTCGGCAGCCTTCTTAACAGTGTCGGCGAGAGATATGTCGCTATAAACGTATCCGTGAAGCGCAATTTTCCTTGGCTTTTTCGCCGATGCGGAAGAAACGTCCGCCCCGGCGCATCCGACGAGAACCGCTGTCAGCGCAATTGCAATATAAGAAAAAAACTTTTTCATTTTTTACTCCAACTAAGATTAGAACCAGCCCTCGCGCATTGCGGGCTTTACAAGAGCATTTGCCGCAGGGTTGTCCGCACAAGCCAATTTTTCGGCGTCCCAAACAATTTTGGAGTTTGTGCGCAAGGACATATTGCCAAGCAATACAGACTCGGTGAGAACCGCCGCGACATCGAAACTTGAGCAGGAAGATTCGACATTGCCGCGAACCGCGTCGAGGAAATTCAGCCTATGGTCGTTGTGGCGTACGCGCGGCAGTTTTTTAGCGATTGCCTTAGCGTCTGCCGCCTTGCTTTTTGGAAGCACGACTGGCGCCCCAATGAGGTGCATTTTCGGCGAGAATATAACGCCTTCCGTGCCTACAATAAACTGCCCGTCGTACGGCAACTGTTCGTATCCCCTTCCCGTCTTCAAATATTCGTCGGGGAGCGGAGGCAGGAAAGACTTGTCGTAGTCTTTTTCATACTTTCCATTCTTCGGCTGGACAAAGCCACTAAACCACCTTATAGTTACGGGCTTTCCCGACGCGGATGTATCAAAGTAGTAGTTTACGTTGTCTTGAAGCGGAACAGATATTTCCGTGCCTCCCCTTTGTCTGGACTCAACGCGGCTCGGCGAGCCAAGCCCAAGGCACTCAATCGGTACGTCGAGCATATGGCAACCTATATCGCCCAAAGAGCCTGTTCCAAATTTCCAAAAACGCCTCCAATTCAAGGGAACGACCCTCTTTGTGAAAGTTGTTGTTGGGGTAGCAATGTTTTGCCATTTGTCCCAGTCAAAATTCGGCGGAATTGGATCCGGCTTAGGCCAGCTCTTATAGCTGCCGGGGCGTTCGTTTACGCCGACAAGCGGACGGCAAGTCCACATTATGACTTCCTTTACAGTCCCGATAAGACCTGCGTCAATCCACTCTTTCGCAGTGCGGATACCGTCGCCCGAATGCACAAAATTTCCCATCTGGGTTTTGACGCCCGCAGCCTTCGCTGCCTTGGCAAGTTCTCGGCATTGCCATATTGAGTAGCATAGAGGTTTTTCAAGATAGATATCGTAGCCGTGTTTTATTGCGCACATTGCCACTGCGAAATGGTTGTGGTCGGGGGTACTTATTACGACGGCGTCCATCTTCCCCTTCATTTTATCGAACATCTCGCGGTAGTCCGTGAACGCCTCCGCCCCGCCGTCGGCGTGCTTTCTGGCGTTGCCGAACCCGTAGTCGCCGGCGTCAACATCGCAATAGGCCACGAGCCTCTGCCCGAGCCGCTTGAACGCCTTCATATTGTCGCCGCCCATAAGCCCGGTTCCCACAAAGCCGAGCCTTACCGGAGTTTCGTCAAATTTCTGGCGCTCTTGCGCGTTTAAAGAATTTGAAATATACGGAAAGGCGACTGCTGCTCCCCCCATTATTCCCATCTTTTTTATAAAGCTTCTCCTATTTTCCATAATTATCCTATTTTTAAACATGCCATACGCCAAACAGGCACCACCCGACAATAACAGGCATCGTAAAATTCCTCCCGTAGCCCGAAAATCGAAATGGACTTTTCCATTCCCGTTTGAGAACAAAAAAAGTTTCTCCGCAAAAAGGCTGCTTGTCAAACCGCAAAAACAAGAAATTTATTAGACAGTTAAAATCCGCTTCCCAAAAGCATTCAGGGCTTTTCAAATGGGCGGCTGAAAGCCCCGGCAAGGCGCAAAAAAAACCGGCGCGGCCCCGAAAAGCGGAAGCGCGCCGGAAGCGAAAGGCGGCGTATGCTATTTGAAGTCGAGGGTTTTCAGCCTCTTGAAGTCGCAGCGCAGCCTGTACGCGTGGTCGGAGCACACGCGGTTCGCGCCGATCTTTGCGGCGTAAGCGAGGTCGTCGAGGTTCTGAACCTGCCACACCCCGACTTTAAAACCCGCGTCCTGGATTTTGCGGACAAATTCCCTGTCTATCTTGCGGTAATTGCCGAGCGCCACCTGCGAGACCCCCGCGCGCTTCGCAGTGGAAATAATACTTTCCGGAGAATGTTTTTCGGGATTATAACTAATTATCAGCATGGTTTCATAGTCCGGATATTTGGATTTGAAATCCTTTACGACATCTGCGGAAAAGCTTGTTATGAGAATATTTTCGCGTTTCAGCCCCGCCTTTTCGCGGGCGGCGTCCACCTTGTCGGCAAACCCCTTTCCATACCACTTTACTTCGAGCTCGAATTTTTTGTCCTTGGGAATTACGGCCAATATGTCGTCCAACATGGGCAACCGGCAGTCGGCGTATTTCTTATCGAACCTCTCGGGATGCGCGAGGCGCGCGGACTTTATCTCTTCCGCTGTAAGGTCGCGCGGATCCTTGTCTATTCCCCAGAGGTTTTTGAGCTCATGCCGCTCGTGCACGCAGACTATGGAGCCGTCCTTAGTCTGCCAAAAGTCGGTTTCAATCATAAGGCTTCCCATATCGTACGCAAGCTTTATGGCCTCGGCGGTATTTTGCGGGGCGAAATCAGTCTCGCCCCTGTGCGAATGGACGCGGATTTTTCCGCCGGCAACCGCCGAAAACGCGGCTGCGCAAACTGCCATAACGAATATTGTTTTTTTCATCTTTCTCCTATTTTAATCGCGTTAATCTAAAATTTTTCTATAAGGCAAACTGCATGCGCGCCAATGCCTTCCCTGCGCCCTTCCCAGCCCATTTTTTCGTTGGTAGTCGCCTTAATTCCAACGTCGTCGGGAGAAACTCCAAGAGATTCCGCCAAGACTTTTTTCATTGCCTTTACATGCGGCAGAATTTTTGGAGTCTCCGCTATTATTGATGCGTCCACATTGGAAACCCTGTACCCGAGCTTTCCGACCTCCGCAACGGCCCGCTTTACAATCTCCTGCGAGTTTATATCTTTGCAAGAGTCGTCTGAGGGCGGAAAGTAAAAGCCAATGTCAGGCAGCGCTGCCGCGCCGAGAATGGCGTCGGCAATGGCATGGCTTAGCACGTCGGCGTCCGAATGTCCGAGCAGCCCCAGTTTGCTCTCTATCTCGACTCCCCCTATTACGCACCTGCGGCCCTCCACAAGCTTGTGCACGTCGTACCCGTGCCCTATTCTAAATTGTCCAGCCATATTTTACTCCACTGTTTTATTTGCCGCGCGCCCGAGCATAAACTCAACGCGCGCTATGTCTTCCGGAACCGTTATTTTCGGATTCGGATATATATTTTCAACTATTGTCACCCCAATGCCAAAAGCGTTTGCCGCGGCAGTGTCGTCCGTCACTTTCATACCGAGCCCCAAAACTTTTTCGTATGCGGCCCTGATTTGACCGATATGGAAAACCTGCGGAGTTTGCATCGCCCATAGAGAGGGTCTGTCGAGGTCTTCAAGCATTCGCGAACGCAGGCTAAAAGTGTCGTTAGGCACTTTTTTTATGGTGTCTGTCACCCTCGCTGCAAGCACTGCGGCGCCGTCGGCGCGCGCCGCGTCGGATAGGCGCACTATGTTTTCCGCGCCAACGAGCGGGCGGGCGCCGTCGTGTATAAAAACTATTTCGCCGTCGCCGCCCAGAGCGGTAAGACCGTTAAAAACGCTGTCCCCGCGCTCTGCCCCGCCGCGGCAGAAAATCGTCTCGACACCGCAGCCGGGAAAGTATTTTTCTATGGCGGATTCTATCGCCGCCTGCTGGGAGGAATCCCTGCATGCAAACACTACCTTTCCGACGCGCCCGCTCTCTACAAACGCCCCGAAAGAATGCATAATGACGGGCTTGCCGCGCAACGGCACAAGAACCTTGTCGGATACGCTTCCCCTCATTCGAGAGCCGCTTCCGCCGGCCAAAATCACAGCAAACTCACGCATTTGCAATCTCTTCAAGAATTTTGGAAACGGCGAAAGCCGGATTTTCAGCCTTTAAAATCGGGCGGCCGACAACGATGAAGTCGGAGCCCGCCCTTGCCGCGTCGGCAGGAGTCATAATGCGCTTTTGCTCATTTGCCGACGAGCCGGAGGGTCGTATTCCGGGCGTCACCAGCACAGTGTCTTCCGGCAGAATCGAGCGCAAGCCCTCTATTTCGAGCGGAGAGCATACGAGCCCTTTCAGTCCGCTATCCACCGCAAGCTTTGCGAGCTTCTCGACCTGCCATTCAGGCTCGAGCTCGACACCTGTTTCAGCGAGGCTGTCCGCGTCGAACGAAGTTAGGACCGTCACCCCAAGTATCAAAAGTTCCGGATTGCGCTCTGCGGCGGACTCCACTGCCCTGCGCATCATTTCCCTTCCTCCGCTCGCATGTATTGTAAGCATTGAAACCGGAAGAGCCGACACGCTTTCAACGGCGGATGCCACCGTATTCGGTATATCGAAGAGTTTTAAATCCAGAAAAATTTTAAACCCCATGCCCGAGACTTCGCGGACAAAATCGGCGCCGTACTTCAAGTACATCTGCAAGCCAATTTTTACCCATTCGAGTTTTCCCCTAAGTCCGTCGAGGATTTTTAGCGCCGATTCCCTGTCGGGCAAATCCAGCGCAAGTATTAATTTGCAATCGCGTTTTGACATATTTCTTTTTTTTGCCATAATGGTTTAAAATTTTCAATCCAAAATCAAATAATGCCCACAGTAGAAAAATTTTCCCCTTGCAAAGTAAACTTAATGCTCGCCATACTCGGCCCGCGCCCGGACGGCTTCCACGAACTTCTGAGCCTTGTAGCCCCCACAAAATTCGGTGACACTTTGATAGCCGAAACCGCCGCCGGAAAGACTTGCGACTCGCTCGAATGCAATATGGAAGGCGTCCCGACAGACTCGTCAAACCTCGTGATAAAAGCCGCCGAGCTTTTTAGGCAAAAAACCGGATTGAAAACTTTTTTTAATTTCAGGCTCGAAAAGCGCGTGCCTGCCGGCGCAGGGCTCGGAGGCGGAAGCTCCAACGGGGCGAGCGCATTGCTCGCTGTAAACGAACTCTGCGGAACCCCTCTTAAAATAAACGACCTTGAATCAATCGCGGCGCAAATGGGTTCCGACTGCCCTCTTTTCCTGACGCAGACGCCTGTTGTCATGCGCGGTAGGGGCGAGAAAGTCTATCCCCTTAGGGGAGCCGCCCGCGAATGCATTTCGCGCCTAAAACTCTTAATCTTCAAACCCGACTTCTCCATAAACACTGGCTGGGCGTACGCACAAATGCGTGCAAACTCGGAAGACTACATCGACGAAACTTTCGCGGAGTCCGCGCTTTCAGAGTGGCTTGAAAACCCGAGCATATCGGGGCTTCCGCTTATAAACAACATGCAGATAGAAGCCTTCAAAAAGTTCCCCGCCCTTCAAATAACTCTTGAAGAAATATGCGGGGAATTCAGAGTGCCGGCCATGATGAGCGGCTCAGGAAGCGCATGCTTCGCAGTCGTAAACAACCTCGAAGACTCAGAAATCAAAAAGCTCGCAGATTTCATAAAATCAAGGCTCGGGCAATCCTGCACAATCGCGCTTTCCTGATATTTTTTTGTTTTTTTGACGCGTTTAAAAAGCAGCGCGTCGGCCTAAAAATTGTTGCCTTCAAAATTTTTTGGGGACGCTTTTTTTATAAAAAATCCGCCTTTGGGGTGGATTTAGAGTTTATTCGCGCATAAAAAAACGGGCGCGCAATAAGTCTCCCAACTTTTGAGCGCCAACAAATCACAAAATATCTACGCGCGCTAAGAAAACGCGCACATTTAAAGGCGACAAAAAATTGAAAACTGCAAACCGCCCAAATTCGCCGGCTACCACTTTTTGAATATGAAAAATGCGGCGAGAATCATCAGCGCAAAGCCCACGAGATAATTCCATTTAAATTCCTCGTGCAGGTACAATACGGAAAATATTGAAAACACCGTAAGCGTTATAATTTCCTGAATTGTTTTTAACTCCGCCGCCGTGAATGTCCCATACCCAATCCTGTTTGCCGGAACTTGCAGGCAATATTCAAAAAAAGCTATGCCCCAACTTGCAATTATAACTATCCACAGCGGGGACGATTTAAACTTTAAGTGCCCATACCAAGCGAACGTCATAAAAACGTTCGACGCCGTCAATAAGAGCACGGGAAGAACGTATTTCATATCTACTTCCTTTTGATTGCCATCGCGCGGTATTTTATGCGCGTGACTGTCGTATCAGTCTGAATCGGCACGTACGAATAGTCGAGCACTATTGCGCCGGGGCGCTGCTCGAGCGACATCTGGCTGTTCATTATAATAATGCCGTCGGCGCCCATTTCCGCAGCCTTCTGCCGCAATATGTCGTAGGCTGCCGGTTCGTCAGACATCGAAGGAGATGTCTCGTAGATTATGACTCCGAGCTCTTCATAGGGGAAATCCGGCTTTTTAGTTATGAAAATCTGGACTTCGGAAGGATTTTTCGGAGCCCCAAATTCCGTACTCCCGCCGCTTTTCAATGGATAGAACTCCACGCTTCCGCCGCCGCAAGAAGTTAGAAGCGCAACCGCCAACAGCCCGAACGCTGCCAGCGCAACACTAAACGCCCCTCTTTTCATAATTCTATTTTTCAAATATTGACACAACCGTTTTTCCGCCGAGCCTGTCGCGGCCGTGCAAGAACGAAAGCTCCATGAAAAACGCGCAGCATGCGACATTCGCCCCGGCTATCTCGCACATTTTGCACATCGCCTCCGCAGTGCCCCCTGTTGCGAGTATGTCGTCCACAACCGCAACCCTGTCTGTGCTCGATACGGCATCGTCGTGTATGCAAAGGGCGTCCGTGCCGTATTCAAGCGCGTACTCCACGCAAATTGTCTTACGCGGAAGCTTGTTTTTTTTGCGCACGGGAACAAACGGCAGCTTTAACCTCAGCGCAATCATTGGGCCGAAGAAAAACCCCCTCGATTCGGCCGCGAGAATTTTCGTCGGATTAGTCTCCGATATTTTCGCCGCCATCTCGTCTATCGCCTGGCTGTACGCCTCGCTGTTCAACATTAGAGGCGTAATGTCGTAAAACAGTATCCCCTTCTTCGGAAAGTCGGGAACGCCGCGGATAAATTTTGAGATGTCCATTAAAACGATTCCTTTTTAAGAATGGTATCGCGGGCTTCGGAGAGTTTTAGGGGATAATCGAGAGTGTAGTGCAACCCCCTGCTCTCGTGCCGCGACAGCGCCGAACGGATTATCAACAAAGCCACTTGGATTTCGTTTCTAAGCTCTATCAAATTCGGCTCGATTTTGAAATTCCAGTAATACTCGTCGATTTCGCGGTGGAGGTTTTCAACCCTGTTGAGTGCGCGCTCGAGGCGTTTCGTGGTGCGCACTATGCCGACATAGTCCCACATCGTGCGCTTTAATTCCTCCATATTGTGGTGCAGAACCACCCTTTCGTCGGGATCGCGCATATCTCCGTCCTTCCAAAGGGGAACTTCGCCTTCGTCAGCCGGGCGGGCATCTTTCAAATATTTGTCCACGGCAACGGCGGCGTTGTCGGCTATTACGACTGCCTCCAAGAGCGAATTGCTCGCAAGCCTGTTTGCCCCGTGCAATCCCGTGCAGGCGACTTCCCCGCAAGCGTAAAGGCCCTTTATGGTTGTCGAGCCGTCAAGCCTCGTCCGCACTCCGCCGCACATGTAGTGGGCGGCGGGAACTACCGGCATGTAATCCTTGGATATGTCGATACCCTTCTCCATGCAGTGCTCGTAAATTTGCGGGAATCTCTCCTTCAACTCCTTTGCGGAACGCTTTGTAATGTCCAGCCAAACGTGGGCAGATCCGAGGCGCTTCATTTCGCTGTCGATTGCGCGCGCGACTATATCGCGAGGAGCGAGATCTTTGCGCGGATCGTAGCGCTCCATAAATGCCTCGCCTTTGGCGTTGCGCAGTATGGCGCCTTCACCCCTCACCGCTTCGGATATTAAAAACCTCTCGCCGTCGCGGGAATACATGGCTGTCGGGTGGAATTGTATAAATTCGAGGTTAGCAACTTCCGCGCCTGCGCGGTACGCCATGGCGATGCCGTCGCCCGTTGCTATTTCCGGATTTGTAGTGTACAAGTACACACAGCCAGTGCCGCCGGTCGCGAGCATTACAACCGGCGTCTTCATCGTTTTCACCACGTTGTTTTTGGTGTCATAGACGTATATGCCGATTATGCTGTCGTCTTGATTTTCAAGGAGTGTCTTGGCCTTGGCTTTCGTTATTAAGTCAATCGCGAAATGGTGCTCAAGTATTTCAATGTTCGGGTCGGCGGCGACGGCCTTCAAGAGCGCCTCCTCTATGGCGCGCCCCGTATAGTCCTTGACATGCAGAATTCTGCGCTGCGAATGTCCGCCCTCTCTTCCGAGCGACGGAGAGCCGTCTTCCAGGCTCGTAAACTCTACGCCCTCCTCTATCAAGTCCTTTATTTGCCGTGGGCCGGCGCTAACTATCGCGCGCACTGCGGCCTCGTTGCAAAGGCCGTCTCCGGCTATGAGGGTGTCTTTTACATGCGAATCGAAATCGTCAGCGCAACTTGTCACACTTGCGATTCCGCCCTGAGCGTGGTTCGTGTTAGTGTCCGATCTCTCCTTTTTTGTTATTATCGCGACCTTGTGCCCGAGCTTCGACGACTTCAACGCGAAACTCAATCCGGCAATGCCGCTTCCTACAACTACTGCGTCGAATTTCATAGTAAATTTTAAATACAGAGCCTTTACGTGCGAGCTTTGCGCTCAAATTCTAATGTTGTCAATAAGCCTTGTCTGCCCGTACCAAATTGCGGCGGAAATTCTCGACTTTCCCGGAACTGCCTCCAGCATGGGGAGTGAGGTTTCAGCATCCACTATTTCCACATAGATTACGCGGGTTTTGGCGTTCGTGACCTTGTTGATGACGTGCGCCTTTATGCGGTCTACATTTGAGCATCCTTCTATGCAAAGCCTGCGGCCGTCTTCAAGAGCCGCGTGCAGCCTCGATGCGCCGAGTCGCTCCATCTTGTCGAGATACTTGTTCCGCGAGCTCAGAGCTAGCCCATTTTCGTCGCGGACGATTTCCCCCGTGACAATTTCCACTCCCATAAAGAGGTCGCGCACCATGCGCTTTATAATCGAGACTTGCTGGGCGTCTTTCTCACCGAATACGGCGATGTCCGGGCGCACTATATTAAAGAGTATTGTGACTATCGTCGTCACTCCCCTGAAATGTTTTGGGCGGGTCTTCCCGCACAGGTATCTGCTGATATCTTCCTCGTTTACGTATGTGGAGGCGTCCGGCCGATAGATGTCAGAAACGGACGGGGCGAATACTGCGTCCGCGCCCGCCGCCTCGCATTTTGCTGCGTCTTCTTCAAGTTGGCGCGGGTATTTGTCAAAATCTTCGTTTGGCCCAAACTGGGTCGGGTTCACGAATATTGAAACCACCACCGTGTCGGCAAGCTCTTTTGCCTTGCGTACGAGGCTTAAATGCCCCTCATGCAGCGCGCCCATAGTGGGCACGAGCGCGATTTTCTCGCCATTTGAGCGGGCCGACTTAGAAAAAGCCGTCATTTCTGCCGGAGAAGATATTATTTTCATTGATTTTACTCCTACACTCTTATTTTTTTTATACTTGTTATATTTTTTGAAAAAATCAACCCATTAAAAAAAAACAATAATAACAAACGCAAATGAGCGATTCATACATACAAAACCTATTTGCCGAAAGAATCGGCGGAGTCAACTACGGGAAAAGCACGGCCATATACAAGTTTGAGAAGATTAAGAGGGCCAAGCGCGCGGCCAAAGCCGCCAAGCCCGACGTTGAACTCATAGACATGGGAGTGGGCGAGCCCGACGACATGGCGTTTCCCGAAGTGGTAGAGGCGCTGTACGCGGCTGCGAAGGATCCGGCAAACCGCGGATACGCAGATAACGGCGGCCCCGATTTCAAAAAAGCTGCGGCGGGATACATGAAGGCCGTATTCGGAGTAGAGCTCGACCCCGAGACGGAAATTCTGCACTCGATAGGCTCGAAAGCCGCCCTAAGCATTTTGCCGAATTGCTTTATAAACCCCGGAGACGTCGTAATCATGACGGTTCCCGGCTACCCGGTATTCGGGACCCACGCAAAATATCTCGGCGGCGAAGTTTACAATTTGCAGCTTAAACCCGAAAACGATTTTCTGCCCAATCTCGACGAAATTCCCGCCGACATATTAAAGCGCGCGAAAGTCATAGTTGTAAACTATCCGAACAATCCCACCGGCGCGAACGCAACGCCAGAATTTTTTGAAAAGCTCGTAAAATTTGCGAAGGCAAACAATCTAATAGTTGTTTCCGACGCCGCGTACGCCTCCTTGACGTTCGACACCCCCGCCCTCTCGATACTCCAAGTCGAAGGCGCCAAAGACGTTGCGGTGGAGCTTCATTCGCTCTCGAAAAGCCACAATATGACCGGCTGGAGAATCGGCTGGGTTTGCGGTAATCCGCTGATAGTAAAAGCGTACGGAGACGTTAAGGACAATACGGACTCTGGCCAATTCCTCGGCATACAGCTCGCGGCCGCAAAGGGTCTGGAAAATCCCCAAATCACGCGCGCAATAGCAAAAAAATACTCCCGCAGAATGGATTTGCTCGTCGATGTCCTCAAAAAATCCGGCTTCTCCCCGAAAAAGCCCAAGGCGGGATTCTTCCTCTATATGGCGGCCCCGAAGGCGGCAATTCTGAAAGACGGCACCCGCAAAGAATTCAAAAGCGGTGAGGATTTCTCGCAGTGGATGATAACCGAACACCTCATAAGCACGGTTCCGTGGGACGACGCCGGCCCATTTGTCAGATTCTCAGTGACGTTCGAAGCGCACGGAGAAGATGCCGAAAAAGCGGTCGTTGCCGAAATCGAGCGCAGGCTCGGCGAATCCAGATTCGAGTTCTAACAACTTACCGCCCCGCACAGCGCGCATTTTTGCGCGCGCAGGGCGGACAAAAAAATGGAGATTTTAATGCAGGAAGAAAGAATCATAGCGTTGTTGCACGGTCCGGACAGAGCCGGAATAGTCGCGAGGGTTTCCGGTTGGATATACGCGCGCGGAGGAAACATTCTTCACGCCGACCAGCACAGAGACAGGCAGGAGGGCATATTTTTCCAGCGCGTGGAATGGATTCCGGTAGGCGATATTGATGAGGAAATACGCCTTTTCGAGGAGTTGGCCCACAAAGATTTGGATATGCGGACAACCGTAATGAGGTCGTCCAGAAAGCCGAAAATCGCGCTGATGGTCTCCAAATTCGAGCATTGTTTTAGCGACATCGTGCTGCGCTGCCGCTCGGGCGAGCTCAACTGCGAAATCGCATGCGTAATCTCCAACCACGAAGATTTGCGGGAAATGTCCGAGATGTTTGGGCTAAAATTTTATTACACTCCAATATCGAAGGAAACAAAGCCGCAGACGGAAGCCGAACAGCTTAAAATAATCCGCGAAAGCGGCGCCGAGCTCGTCGTAATGGCGCGCTACATGCAGATTTTAAGCGAAAACTTTATCGACGCCTGCCCCGCTCCTATAATAAATATCCACCACAGCTTTCTCCCTGCATTTGCCGGCGCCAAGCCCTACCACAAGGCATACGAACGCGGCGTAAAAATCATAGGAGCCACAGCCCACTACGCGACAAAAGACCTCGACGAAGGCCCGATTATCGCGCAGGTAGTCACGACAGTGAGCCACCGCGACAATGTCGAGGATTTGATGCGCAAAGGCAGGGAACTTGAGCGAGAGGCGCTCGCAGAGGCCGTGAGGTGGCACATCGAAGGCCGCATTCTCACCTACAAAAATAAAACCGTAATATTCGACTAATCCAGGCGTATGTCAGAGCGTCCTCTGCCGTTTAAAATAAGCGTATTGGTGTTCGTGCGCAACACCGAAGGAAAGCTTTTGCTAATACGCAGGAACAAGTCGCCCAATATGGGAATGTGGAGCCCGATAGGCGGCAAGCTTGAAATGTCAGAGGGGGAGTCGCCTTACGAATGTGCGATAAGGGAAACGCGCGAGGAAATCGGAATGGAGCTTACCGAATCCGACCTCAGAATGTTTTCTATGATAAGCGAGAAATCCTACGAGGGCGGAACCCACTGGCTGATGTTCCTCTTTGACGTAAGAAAGCGCATAAGCGAGCTTCCCCAAAATATTTCCGAAGGCTCGTTCGGGCTGTTCGAGCCCGCTAAGATAGATTCGCTATCAATCCCCGAAACAGACAGGGTTTTGCTCTGGGACGTATGGAAGAAATACTCGGAAAACGGCTTTGCGGTAATGCGCGCGGAATGCGCCGACGGCGTAAAGGCCGTATTCGAACAAACAGATATTTATAATAAACAATAAAAATGAATTCCGAAAACGAAAAAATACTCGATATTTTTAGGGAAACAGGCGCCTTGATGGAGGGGCACTTCATACTAAGAAGCGGTTTGCACAGCGGGCACTTTTTCCAATGCGCCCGCGTTTGCGAGCACCTCGACAGAGTGACGGAGCTTGTTGAAATGCTCGTAAAAAAGCTTGGCGACATAGAATGCGACACGGTGATAGCGCCTGCGCTCGGCGGGCTTGTCCTCGGACAGGAAGTTGCCCGCCAGCTAAAAAAGCGCTTCATATTTGCCGAGAAGGAAAACGGGGCTCTCGTTCTACGCAGAAACTTTAAAATTTCCGAAGGAGAAAAGATTTTAATAGTTGAAGACGTCATAACGCGCGGAGGCCGCGTGCAGGAGTGCATAGACATCGTAAAGGCCCACGGGGGAATTCCAGCAGGGGTTGCAGTGCTTGTTGATAGGAGCGACGGCAAGGCAAAATTTGAAGTGCCGTGCAGGAGCCTTCTTGAATTTTCTTTCCCGACGTACGAAGCCGATAAAATCCCGCCTGAGCTTGCGGCAATTCCGGCGACCCACCCCGGCTCGTAATTCTGCGCCGCGGCCGCGCTTAGAATCTGGCGCGGCCCTACTGCTATTGTTTTGAAAGCAAAAATCCTTTTGGCTTTCGGCGCATAAAGTGTATTTTTTTGAATTTGCGGCGGTGTTTTTTTGCAAATGCGCGCCGCAAATTTTATATTCGGAAAGATATTTTCGCTCGGACTTCTATGCTGCGAGAATTTTTTAATTGGCTATAATTTTTCCATGCAGGTATGCGCAATTTCGCCAAGCGCGCATAAAATTTTTACTAATTCGTATATTTGCCGTTCTTTATTTTTACATAAAAAAATGTTCTGAACTGAGTTTTTCCAAAGTATTTTTTATTACCGACAACCAGACCTACTCCTTTTCATAAAAAAATTCCAGTGTTCCTAATTTTTCCAATAGCGTATCATTATAAGAGTAAAAAGATGAGGCCTTTTTTGCATACAACTCTCATCAATAAAAAAACAATTTGCCTAGCATTATTTTAATCGGGCAAAAGTTTAAATGCGCGGCTTATATAATGAAAAAAGCTCCACTTATGCCTGAAACGTAATTTTCACTAAGCACTGGGGAAAATTTCCATCCTACCCCACAGCGCAATCCGGAAAAAACTCCATTCGTTTTGGAACACGCCAATTTATAAAGCGCACTCTCGCTCCACAGCGAATTCGAAAACGATATTTGTATTCCGCAAAATAAAACAGAAAAAAGCCGTTTTTTTAATATCGCAATTTTAAAAAAAATTCCCCGGCATTTAAATAAAAATAGCCCTTCAACAAAGCCACACAAAGCTGCAACTGAATATTTTTTCACCCGAGTCTGCAATTGGCGGTCGCCGCATTTGAGTTAGGCGGCGTCTCATTAAAGAAAATGTCCAACTTGCAGGCAGGCTCGGAACCTGCCGCCAATCGCAGCCCTATTCAAGCCTACCGGCAATCGCGAGCAGGCTCTATGCCTATACTGCTAACCTCAATTCTATTTAAGCCTACCGGCAATCGCAAGCAAGTAAGCAAAAAATCGCAAGCAGTCTCGGAGCCTGGCATCATCAGCAAGCAATCTCGAAACCTGCTGTTATTCGCAGACAAGCTCGAAAAACACCGCCGGAATTTTTATTTTTGAAGTGTCAATAGACGCCCTTAGAATCTCTCCGTCAACCCGCGTGTTAAGCTCCTGGACTCTCTCGCCGTCCATGCCGAGAGCGTACAATTTGAAATTGTCGGCATTTTTGTTTTTTAGCCTGAACGACAGCTTTGCGGTTTGATATAGAATCGGAATTTTTCCGTTTGAAATGAGCCCGCGCATAGTATCGTCCTCAAAAACCATTCCGCTGTTCAGAGCGTTTGTGGCATAAACCAAAACCGCGCGCTTCGATTCCGAAAGGGGCAACCCGTCGACACTGACTATCGCAACGCACCCGCGCGCGCCCATTCTCGTTACGGCAAAATCTGAGAGCTCGCATTTGCTCTTTGCTTCGGCGCATAGCCCTTGGAGCCTCGGCGTGTCAACAGTCATGTAATTTTTATACGAATCCAAAAACAATTCGCCCGTTGCGCTTTCAAAAATCCCGTCTTTTGCGTTTGTGCGGTTAGACTCCGGGATAAGCCCGCGCTTTTTAAACTGCTCGACAATAGAATCAGTATCAAAATTGTCTTTGTAGTCTGCCACTACGGAATATCCAGGATACGTTATTATCGCCGCCCCTTTCGTTGACTTTATTGCTATCTCGTCCTTGCCTACCGGGGCGTCGGAGTCCGGGAGCAGCGAGAGTTTTGCGATGAGCGACAATTTCGACTGGCCGCCTGTCAGCCCACCGTTTATATTCATTTTTTCAAGGGCGTCGCGCGTGGAAAAATCTATGCGCACAGAGGGCTTTGCCTCCGAAACGTCCCGCCTCAAAAGCATGTGTGTAGCCAAAAATTCGCATGCCTTGTTTATGGGGTCGGGCCCGCGCCCGAACGGGTATATGACGCTCTCATTAAAGGTCACCGACTGCGCGTGCACCGTAAGAGCGCAATGGCCTTGCAGAGCGGCGTATGCCGCCATAGAGAAAGCCTGTTCGTAGCGGTATTTGTTCCAGAACACATGCCCATACTCGGTTATAAGGAGAGGTTTTTTCCACAGAGCAGTCCCGGCCACTCCCCTAAAAACGCTGTTTGCGTCCGATAGCGACGATGATTGGGAGATTCTTGAAACTCCGCCGACAGTTGGCGACGGGTGGGCATGGTAAGAGTGCATTGTCACTATCGGCATATTTTTTCTGACCGATGCGTATCTTAGGGATTTTACCATGTCAAAGTTGACGCAAAGCCCTTTGTATCCGATTTCCCTGAGGCTTTTCTCAAACCACTTCCACATTTCGTTCTCGCGCTCTAGCTTAAAAGTGGCAATATCCCTCGCGCGGGCGTCTGTCCCTAAAGCCAGGGCTCTATTGAAGACTTTTATTTTCTCCCAGTCGGCGACCGACTCTCCCCACGCGGCATTATATTTTGCGATATCCCCGCCGTACCTGTTTTTCAAGAACTCAATCCAGTACGGCTTCATGCGCTCGGGGTTTTTGGGTTCTCTCAGCATGCCGAACTCCTGTTCGTTTTTGCCGTTTACAATCGCAAGAACAGGATCATCTGCGAGCTTAGTATTGGTATATGGATTTACATGCGTCAAAAGTTTCTTTACGCCTTCGTACCAATTTTTGCGCGCGGCGGGCTTAAAGAAAAGGTCGTAGTTGTAGTCCCTGTCCGAGTTGTCGGGCGCCCATGTGTTGCCGAGCTCGAATCCGTAGCGGCTACACATTGCGTCGAGATTTAAATATATTCCGTTTTTCTTTAAGCAATATATGTAGTAGTCAATTCGTTTTAAGAGGTCTTCGTTGAACTGCAAAGGCTCCTTTGCCCCGCCCATTAGCGCGAAATCGAAATAGTGGAAGCGGACCATATTGTACCCTTGCACGCGCAACTGTTTTACGTATTTTTCGGTGCTTTCCTTCGTAGCTGTGTGGATATTGTACGTAGTGCCCTGGTCGGCGACAGTCTGGAACGCCACCGGAACTCCCGGGTTGTCCTCAAGCTCCAAATGTCCGTCTTTTGATGCAACCACGCGCGATTTTACTTCTTTGACTGGCCATAAATCGGAGCAATCGAGAGCCGAGCCTTCCTTTACCGCATAATCCTCCAAATGCGGCATTGCCCGCCAGTGTTTGCTTTCGGACGTGACGAAGCGATTTTCTGATGGGAACGGGAATTTTTCGTCCGACAAACTTGCCGCGACAACCATCCACCCTACACTTGCCTTTCCAAACTCTATGGACTCTATTTTGCCGAAGTCTTTTGGGATTTTCAGCCTGGTAGAATAAAGCCCGTTCGAGCGCCTCCAGCCTTTGTCGGCGAGCCATGCCGCTCCTATTGCGGCGTTTTTAAGATCCTTTTTTACATTTTGCCACGGCGCCACATCGACGCCTCCCTGAAGTTTGAAGGCATGGGATTTCCCGTTTTCTCCAAAAATAGTTATTTCCCCGACCTGCCCGCTCGCGGACGTTTCAAGGGCATTTAATACATAAAGATACTTTGCATTTTGCGGTGCGGCAAATCTGATTTTCGCAGACACTGCCCCAGCCTTTTTACTGTCCGCGGGCTTCAAAAGCAGCGCCGACTTCCCTTTGTTGGAATCCGGGTATATTATGGAATACGGCACATTTCCGAATAATGATGATTGCTTGTAATTAAATTTAGACGCGTCCTCGCCCGGCTCAGCGCCGAACCACCCGCTTTCCACGCCGTCTTTTGAGCCGCACGCAAACCCGACGTTCGCAGACGCGCGCAAGTCTACAGGAGTGATTGTCTTTTCCAACTTTATATTTTTTATCCATATAGCGCCTCTTGACTCTTCAAAACCTAGGTTCAAGCGTCCGGCTGTCGCGTCGTAAGGAACTCTTATAAATAGTTTAACTTTTTTCCACCCGAAGTTTCCTGTCGGCATCTGGCTGCCGCCGTAGATATTTCCCGACGGAGAATTTATTACCAACATAAATTTTGCGCCGTTATAGTATTTTGGGCCGGGCGCAATTTTCTCGCCCTTCATCTCGCCAGACAGCTCCAACACGCTACCGCGCAATTTACGGGCGTCAACCGGCAGGGACAACCCGCCAAAGTGTACATTTTCAGACGCCTCCATTTTTAAGGCTCCACCTTCGCCCTTTTCGCCCTTATCAAAACTCACCTTAACGCCCGACGGATATTTTTCGACCGATTCCGGCGTATTGAATGCTTCCTGAATTAATATTTCACCGGCAAAAATCGGCAAAAAAACACAGTGCAATACAAAGAAAATCAATGCGCGTTTCATACGATAAAAAATGCAGAAAATTCCCGTTTTTTACAAGCTATTTATATGAAACTAAGAGTAAAGCTCCGAAAATTTTACCTGCCATGAAAGGAGAAAAATTGGCAAATTTTTTCTATGCGAAAATTGAAAAAAGCTTCCCGCATATCCCAAGCATGCGGGCGCCGACTTTTCTGCACTTATTTGTGTAAATGCGCATCGCGCACTCCTATCACGCGCACTTTTCGCAACGCTGCAATTAGATTCTGTCCGACAATCCGTCGGGCGACACCCCTTGCAAAGCTGCGAGAACCTCGCCCGCCAAATAAATCGAGCCCGTCGACACAATGGTTTCGCCAGCGCCCGCGTATGCGCAATTCCAACCGGGCTTAAAGACTTCCCCCACTTCGCATTCAAGAATCGGGACGTCGCACTTTCCTATGCACTTTTTTAAAGCCTCGAAATTCAGCGCGCGCGGCTCGTGCGGGACCAGAAGCAGTATTTTGCCCGCGTATTTTGAAATCACCTTAAACAGCGGCACAGCGCGCTCCTCCCCTAGAACCCCTACCGCTATTGTGGGCTTTTCGACGCCTAGACCGCGCAGATTGCTTTCAAGCGTTCTCGCTCCCTCTTCGTTGTGCGACGAATCCAAAATCAGCGTCGCTCCGTTGGAGAGCTTTATCTTTTGCCAGCGCGCCGCCCATGAAACGTCTTTTAGGGCGTTTTTTGCGACATTTAAATCGAGCCTTTCAAATACGCCCGCTGACTTTCCGCAGGCCGCCCGCTCCTTCAATATTTCGGCGCAAAGAAGCGCAACAGCCGCATTCCGCCGCTGAAATTTTCCGTAAAGCGATGTCTCGGGCAGCGACGCATCGCAGGAAAAATAGTCGCGCACGTCGTAAAATGGGGCGCCTTTTTTATCGGCTACGGCCTTTATTACATCAAACGCTTCGTCCGGAACAAAGCCGCATACGATAGGCACAGATTCTTTTATTATACCCGCCTTTTCCGCCGCAATTTGCGCGTATGTGTCGCCGAGAATAGAGGTGTGGTCGAGGCCTATTGAAGTTATTGCGCATATATCGGGGCGCACTATGTTGGTGGAATCCAACCTTCCCCCAAGTCCGACTTCGACCACAGCCGCATCGACTTTCGCATCGGCAAAAGCCGCAAACGCAAGAACTGTCATATACTCAAAAAACGACGGGTACGACGCCCTTTCAGAAGGGTTGAAAATGCCGTCCGCTACCTTGCGCAGCGCCTGTATCCGCCTTAAAATTTCCGCGCGCGAAAGTTCCTCGCGGTTTATCTGGACCCTCTCCCCCAAATTCACCAAATGCGGCGACGTAAACATGCCCGTCTTCAATCCGTGCGCGCGCAAAATGCGCTCTAGCATCGCGCAAACCGAACCTTTGCCGTTCGTGCCCGCAACGTGTATGACCGGATATTTCAGATGTGGATTTCCAAACGCCTCCGCAAACTTTGCAATCCTATCTAGCGAGAATTTCGACCCCGCATTGCGCAAGTCGCAAACGAAATCGAGCGCTGACTGGAAATCGGAAATTTCTTTTGCCACTGTCGGTTGATTAAGCATTTAAGCGGAATACTCAACCACCCATTGCCCGCATTGTAAAGAACAATGATTCCCAAACTAAAAATAAGCTTTAAAAATCACTGTAAAAAGGCATAATTTTAAGACATGAAAAAAGTCCTGCTAATAAACGGAAGTCCCAACGAAAAGGGCTGCACGGCGCTGGCCCTCGAAGAAATCGCATCCACTCTTAAAAAACGCGGAATAGAATCCGACATAAAGCAAATCGGCAAAAAACCTGTCGCAGGCTGCATCGCATGCTACTCGTGCGCCCGCACAGGCAGGTGCGCATTCAACGACTCCGTAAACGAAATGATAGAATCTCTCGAATCTTACGGGGCGTTGGTTGTCGGGTCGCCGGTCTATTACGGGTCTGCCACCGGCCAGATTTGCTGCCTTCTCGACCGTTTGTTTTTTGCCGGCGGAAGGCTCATGGACGGGAAAGTAGGCGCATGCGTAGTCTCCTGCCGCAGAGGGGGCGCGAGCGCCGCATTTGACAGATTAAACAAATACTTTTTGATGAACAATATGCCGCTCGCATCCTCCCAGTACTGGAACCAGATACACGGCAACACCCGCGAGGAAGCTATGCAAGACGCCGAAGGTTTGCAGACAATGAGGGTACTTGCCGATAATATCGCAACCCTTATGATTTCTTTCAGCGAAGCTGAGAAGGCTGGCTTCCGGCCGCCCAAGCGCGAACCGCGAATCTTTACAAATTTTATAAGGTAGCGCGTTCGGCACACCGCCTCTGAACGCCTAATAGCTGATTCTCGGCAGATCTTTTTATAAAATAAAAACGTTGAATACGGGTTAATAATACATTGTTGGCGCAAAAAAGATAAAAAACTCGGCGCGCCAATTTAGTTATTGCGCCCGCGCATTTGCAACAAGCGCCGCCTTTTTGCCGACGGCCTCCCCCATCGCAACCGCATTGCCGGTTACGCGATAGCTTGCGTGTGGTATGAATCCCCCGCTTATGCAGCGCCCTGCCATAAACAAATTTTCAAAATCCGCGCTTTCAAGCGCGCGCATCGGAATATCGTACGGCTTAGATTTAACTCCGCCATCGGAAAACGCATGCGCAGAGCTGTCGAGGCCGTGAATGTCCGTCCAATACTCTACCCTGCATACGGCGTCCTCAAAACGCGCGCCCCTTATTACATCGTCGGCGGTAATTTCGTATTTTCCGCGTAGGCGGCGACCCTCGCGTATTCCGATGTGCGAGGCTGTAAGCGCAAGCCTGATATTTTTCCAAAGGCCTCCGCGCGCCCTCAGCGCATCGACAATTTTATTTATTTCCGCTCGCGCTGCTATTGTATGTGAAGTATAGGCGTCGGCGTCGTCGCACCGTACTCCAAACTCGTGGTTTACCATAAATACGGTCCAGCCGTCCCGTATTTGGAAAAGCGAAGCCCCCGAATAGCTCGCAGACGCTCCTGCAGCTTTGATGTGAGCCATAAAATTGGCGCGCCACTTTGGCGAATCTATTAGGCCGGCCTCGCGCAAACGGGCCGTTTCAAGCCCGGAAACAATCGCGAATAGGGTTGCGGGCTGGCACTTTCCATTTTCGTTTCCGATAGAAAAATTTCCGCCGGCGTAGGCTCCGACATCCCCGTTGCCAGTGGCGTCTATAAAAACCTTCCCCTTCCACAATTCCCTGCCCGAAACGCTCTCTGTTTCGACGGACTTTATGCGCCCGCTATCTGCGTTGACGGAGCATACGCGCGTATATAGCCTGATATTTACTCCCGATTCCGCGCAGAATTTTTCGAGCAAAACCTTCATCGCCTCCGGGTCGTACAAATGCGGGACATTCTGCGCGCCGGTTTTAGCGAGCGCGCCTATTAGCTCTTTCATGAGGCCGGATTTATTCTGCCAATCGATAATTAGGCACACCAATCCGCAGGTCCATATGCCGCCGAGGCATCCCTGCTGTTCTATTATCGCCGTCCTTGCGCCCGCCCTTGCGGCCGAAACCGCCGCCGCCCAACCAGCCGGGCCGCCGCCGCACACTACCACGTCAAACTCGCGCGTTTTCGCGCTCTTTTGTTTTTCGTAAAATTTTTTATCTTGCGCGGCCGCGGCGCACGGCAGCGCCGAGAGAGCGACCGCGGCGCACGCGCGCTTTATGGCGTCGCGGCGTTTTATCAGGGGCCTAAATGCGGATTTCATAAATACGCAAATATAAAAACGCGCAAAATAGAGTCAAATTTTTTTAACTATCAGCCTTCGAGGCTCGCGCGGAGTTCTTCGAGCTCCTCCCAGCGGGACATCAAGCGCGCGTCTTCGGATTTTATCCATTCTATCCGCGCGTTAATTTCCTCAAGCTTGTCAACATTTGCAACCACGAACTCCGAGTCTGAAAGCTTTTCGGCAAGCTCGGCCGACTCCGCTTCAAGCTTCTCTATCATCTCCGGAATTTTTTCAAGCTCCTCGCGCTCCCTGTTTGTGAGCTTTGAACGCCGCTTTGGCTGCTGGGGCAAAGATTCCGCTTTTTTTGCAGATGCCGCCTTTGCGGAAGCGCTATTTTCGGCGCGGTATTTCTCCCATTCGTCGTACCCTCCGACGAGTTCTATAATGTTGCCGTCGTCGCCGAAGCAAAATACGCCGTTTACTATATTGTTCAAAAACTCCCTGTCGTGGGAAACTATCAATATTGTTCCGGAAAACGACACGAGGGCGTTTTCGAGAATTTCTATAGTTTCCATATCGAGATCGTTCGTGGGCTCGTCGAGGACTATCAGGTTTGCGGGTGTGGAAAACACTTTGGCGAGCATAAGGCGGTTTTTTTCGCCTCCCGAAAGCGAGCCGATTTGCGTCATAACGCGCGAAGAATCGAACAAAAAGCTCTGCAAATAGCCCACTACATACTTGCGCTGGCCGTTTACCGTCACGTATTCGCCGCCGCCTCCGATAAATTCAAACGGGGTGGACTTCGGGTCGAGCTCCCCCCTCAACTGGTCGAAGTAGGCAATTTTTAGCCTCGTTCCCTCCGAGACTTCGCCGCTGTCGGGCTTTATTTTGCCAAGCATTATATTAAGCAGGGTCGTTTTGCCGCAGCCGTTGCGGCCGATTATCCCTATTTTATCGCCGCGGAATATTGTAGCCGAAAAATTTTTTATTATCTGCTTTCCGCCGTACGACAGGCTTATTTTTTTTAGATCGAGAACTTTTTGGCCGCTCTCCGTAAAATCCTGCGTTTTTAGCTCCACAAGCCCCTGGCGCTCGACGCGCGCGCGCCGCAAATCGCGCAGGCGCATAAGCTCTCTCACCCTGCCTTCGTTTCTCGTGCGGCGGGCCTTTATGCCGCGCCTTAGCCACGCCTCCTCTTTTGCGAGTTTCTTGTCGAACTCGGCCTCGTTGCGCTCTCGCGCGGCCAAGAGCTCGTCCCTGTTTAAAAGGAATTTGTCAAAGCCGCAGTCGAAAGCTATCAGTTTGCCCCTATCTACCTCGGTCACGCGCGTTGACAAGTTTCTCAAAAAAGTTCTGTCGTGGGACACAAAAATCATCGTCTTGCCGCAGCTTTTCAAAAATTTTTCGAGCCAGACGACCGAGTCGATATCCAGATGGTTTGTCGGCTCATCAAGAAGCAGGACGTCCGGATCGGAAATTATCCCCGCGCCAAGAAGCGCGCGGCGCTTCAAACCCGCCGAAGCCGAGCGGGTATCTTGGAGCGGGTCGAGCTCGAGCCTGTCTGAGGTTTCCAAAATTTTAACATCTGCAGCCCATATTTCGGATTCCGCAACCCCGCGCGAAATTTCTTCAAATTCTCCGCGCTCCGCTTCCGAAGCTTTCCCAGCCTCGATTTTTCTGTGAGCCACTGCGGCTTTTCCCGCCAATCCGAGCCCTGATGCAATCACGTCGAAGACGCTTCCAGTAAGGTCGGATGGTACGTCTTGCGGAAGGTAAGCCGATGTTAGATTTTTAACGCGCTCAACGGTGCCGGAATCGGGGCGGACTATACCCGCAATCATTTTCAGGAGAGTTGTCTTGCCGCAGCCGTTGCGGCCTATTAGAGACATTCTGTCGCCCCTTTCGACGCTCAGATCAGCCTCGTCGAGAAGAGTCCGCAAACCGTATCTCAGAGAAACTTTATTTAGAGAAATAAGACCCATAAAGTTAAGAAAATTACTGTTGGGCGCGCGCAAATCAACGCAAATTTAAACGCTAAAAAAAATTTTGCGCGCAATCAAACCGCGCACGTTTTGTCTGCCCGCATAATTGCGGCCGCTCAAACTATGTTGCACGACCCCAAAAAATTTTGTTGTAGCTGACACTAAACGGGTGCATACTCGCGCTATATTTATTAAACAAAAAACAATAGCGGTAAAAATTAGATAATGAAAGCGGGAGAACTGTTTGATCTGCCAACATCGCTTGAAAGATTCGCGGAATTTTTCACGCCTGAAATGTCGCCGTGGGAATGGGTGGGCAATATAAAAAAGGCGCTTGCGAGCGTGGATTTTTCTTCTCTCGACTCAAAGAGCGACATTCCCGACGGAGTGACTATCCGCGGGGACGTCTATATTCACCCGTCGGTTAAATTGCCCGCATACGCCGAAATAAACGGCCCCGCATGGATAGGCGCAAACGTGGAAATGCGCATAGGCTGCTTCATTCGCGGCAGCGTCATAATCGGAGAGGGTTGTGTCGTCGGGAATTCGTGCGAATATAAAAACAGCCTTCTTCTCGACAAGGTTCAGACCCCCCACTACAACTATGTGGGCGACTCCGTCCTCGGCAACAGGGCCCACCTCGGCGCCGGCGTAATATGCGCAAACCTAAGGCTCGACAAAGGCAACGTAATGGTGACCCTCCCCGAAGGCAGAGTAAACTCGAACATGCGCAAGCTCGGCGCGATGCTTGCGGACGATGCCGAAGCGGGCTGCAACGCCGTATTGCAGCCAGGTTGCATTCTGATGAAGCGCTCGATAGTCCTATCTTGCATGGCGTTCAAAGGCTATCTTGAAGAAAACACCATGGTCGGCGAAAAGACCCAGCTCAAAAAGATGCCGCGATTCGGATTTTAAAAATAACCCCATAAAAACAAGTTTATATGGAAATATCCGTAATAATTCCTGTATACAACGAAGAGGGAAACCTCGCCCCCCTGTTCAAGAGGCTGTGCAAATCGATGGACGAAATCGGCAGGCCGTGGGAGGTCATTTTTATAAACGACGGCAGCCGCGACGCCTCCGGAACACTGCTGCGCGACTATCAGAAGGAGCGCCCGGACGTTGTAAGAATCATAGACTTCAACGGTAACTTTGGCCAACACACGGCAATTATAGCCGGATTTGAGCGGGCAAAGGGCGACGTAGTCGTGACCCTCGACGCCGACCTCCAAAACCCGCCTGAGGAAATCGGCAAGCTAATAAAGAAAATCGACGAAGGCTACGATGTTGTAGGGGCGTACAGAAAAACCCGCGAAGACTCGTTTTTCAGAAAATACGCCTCCAAGCTCGTAAACTTTGCGCGCGACAAAATGACCAATATCCGCATGAAAGACCAAGGCTGCATGCTGCGCGCATACAAAAAAAATGTGGTTGACGGAATAATCCATACAAACGAACGCTCGTTGTTTATACCGGCTCTCGCATATACGCTAGCGTCGAACCCGACAGAAGTCGAAGTTGAGCACTCGGAGAGGCTTTCAGGGGAGTCAAAATACAACCTTTACAGGCTAATCCGCCTGAATTTCGACCTCATTACGGGCTTTACGCTTATGCCGCTGCAGGTGTTTACAATAGGCGGATTTCTCGCAAGTCTTGGGTCGCTTGCGCTCGTGATGGTGCTGCTGTTCCGCCGCTTCTTTCTCGGCTCGGAGGCTGAGGGGGGTTTTACGCTTTTTGCGATTCTCTTTTTCCTAGTAAGCGTTGCTATTGTCGGGATTGGGCTCATCGGAGAATATGTTGGCAGAATATACCAAGTTGTCCAAGCGAGGCCAAAATATATAATCAAGGACACTGTCGGATTCGATGGAAAATAAGCCGCGCATTTTGTTTTTCGGATTTAGCGACGTCGGGTACAAATGCCTTAAACTTTTGCTCGACAAGGGCTGCGACGTCATTGGCGTATTCACCCACGACACTGATCCGCACGAGGCGCATTGGTTTAAAACCCCAGAGAGCCTCGCGAAAGAAAATTTTATCCGCGTTTTCAAGCCCACTACTTTGAAAACTGAAAAATGGTTCCGAAAAGTAAAATACATGAAGCCGGACTTAATTTTGTCCCAGTACTATCGGAATTTTATCCCCGAAGAGATATTTTCTCTCGCGAAACTTGGGGCGTACAATATGCACGGGTCGTACCTTCCGTCGTACCGGGGCCGCGCCCCGCTAAATTGGTCTATAATAAACGGCGAAGACCATTGCGGGGTGACGCTGCACACTATTGAAAAAAAATTCGACACAGGCGAGATAGTTGAACAGGAGAAAGTCGATTTCGGCCCCGACGAATATGTGGGGGACATACAGCCGAGAGTCGCCGCAGCGGCAGTTAGGGTTCTTGAAAAAGCCCTCCCGTCTCTCCTTGCGGGAAACCCAAACAAGACTCCGCAGGACGAATCGAAAGCGTCTTATTTTGGCAAGAGGACTCCCGAGGACGGAAGAATAGATTTTTCAAAATCCGCGCGCGAGGTTTTCAACCTCATAAGGGGCGTGAGCAGGCCGTTTCCGGGAGCGTTCGCGGAAATCGGCGGCAGGCGGTACACAATTTGGCGCGCAAGGCCGTTGGAGGATTTCAAAGGGGGCCGCGCCGGCGAAATAGTATCCCGCGAGCCGTTTATCATCGCCTGCGGAAAGGGCGCGCTGGAAGTTTCCGAATGCGACGAATCGCCCGCGCGGGAATAAGTTTCCATATTTCCGAGCGCCGCCATAGCGCGCCATTCATTTCGCATTTTCCGCTTGCCGCGCGGCAAGCCCGCTGCCGATTCCGCGCGCCGCCGCGCATTTTAACGGGCGGCGAGGCTGAAAGCTCAGCGGCCGATTCCGAACCGCGCCGCAACTTCGGGCAGGCGGAAACTCCGCCTCGCTACCCGAGCATTGATTCGTACAATCCCTCAACGGCCTTCGCCGCCTCGGCGATTTCCGAATAATCTTTCGAGCCGCTTTCGAGCGCGCCCTTTATCAGCTTTCCCTCGCGGGCGACGAGCTCGTCGTGGAGCGGGAAATATTCGTCGAACAGAAAATACGAAAACCTGACGAGCCTCTCGTCGCCGAACGCGAGCCGCTGGAGCTTGGAGCCGTGCGAAGAGTAGGCGTCCACCGCCAGGGACTTCCCGCCGAGCACGGCGCCTTTGATGTCGGGAAAATCGCAAGATTTGGCGAACACGATCGTATATCCCGTGCCCTGCAAATCGACGGAGTGGGCGTCGGTGCAGCCAATTACCGGCTTGCCGGCGCAATGCCTGGGATAGTGGCACAGGGCCCGCGCGAGCGCGATGTCGGCGCATGTCGAGTTCACGAGCTCGTATGCGTCAAATTTTTGGCGGCCGGCAATCAGGTCAAGCATCCGGCTTTCCATATGCGTATATTTCCCCTTTTTCGGCGCCGCCTCCCAGAAGGGATGGTTGAAGACTGCGATTCCCCCGAGCCTGCGGATGAAGTCGAACTCCGCCTCCGCCACGGCGACATTGCGGCGCACAACCGCAGAAACGTCCGCCGGAAGTGTTTTCTCAATCTCGGCTACGAGGGCGTCGAATTCCCCGCGGTTCTTTTTGACGTATTCCGTCAGGCTCTGCGAGCCTCCGAAATTTTGAATGTGCGCGTGGGAATAATGGCATTCTTCGGCGTTGAAAAACGACATAGACGTCGGAAAGCGCGAGAATTTGCGCTTCATGTCCTCGGAAGTGGAATAGACGCTGTGGTCGGATATTGCCTGGTAGTCGAGCCCGACTTCGTAGCAGCGCAAGGCGACTTCCTCCGGCGAGTTTTTCCCGTCCGAATTTGTGGAGTGTATGTGGCTGTCACCTTTGAACGGCCTAAGCGCGTAGATGTCCTCCCCAAGCGCGTAGACGGGGACGGAAGCGACGAAGCTTTCGTTCCCGCCGCGCTTTTTATCCTTAACGACGAAAGTATAGCGGCACTCTTTTTTAAAGTCGGCGTCAATGGCAAACGCCCCGTTTTCTTCGCGATATTTTGCGGGGAAATCCCTCGCCCACGGGAAAGAGTCCGACTTTCCGTCCCACGCTGCGTCGCCGTAGAGTATTGAAACCGAAAGCGATGACAGCTTGCCGGCATATTTTTCCGGAGGGCGAAGGGTGAGTTTTGCCCTGCCCGTTTTGAATATGCGCGCGGAGGGGACAAATCCGCCGCCAAAACTTTCCGATTTCGTTTTATTTTTTCCGTCGGCATCCTTCAACGGAACGCCCGCCGCGAAAGCGGGGGAAGCTCCGATGACGGCTATGCTCTTTATGAATGTTTTTCTGTCCATAGTAGGTCAATTTTTGCTTACAATATTGTAAAAAGTCAAGATTTTTTGCGCAACTCCCATTCCCTGAACCTCTCCGAGTACTTCGCGGGAACCCGCGCCTCAACCTCCACACCGCCGTCCGCGTATTTTTGCGACGCCACAGACGCCAGCGAGTGCAGCAGCGCGAGCTGGGCGTATTGAGAATGGGGGATAAAAAGCCTCATAAACGCGGAGGTTTCCCCAACTGCCCCCTCAATCCGCCCGACCAGCGCTCCAATTCCGCGCCCTGTGCGCGCCGATACCTCGACGGCATCGGGGAAATCGAGCGAGAGCGCGTAGCGCCATGCGCCGTCGGGAGCGGTGTCGATTTTATTGAATACTGTCAGTATCCGTTTCTCGTCCGCGCCAAGCTCTTTAAGCACGCTAAGAGTGGTACGGGTATGCTCCAAGGCGTCCGGGTTTGAGACGTCCACCACATGTATTAAAAAATCCGACAAGACAGATTCTTCGAGAGTGGCCTTGAACGCCTCGACAAACCTATGCGGAAGCTTTCTCACAAACCCCACAGTGTCGGTGAGCAACACGGCCGACCCGTTTGGCAGGTCCAATCGGCGAGTGGTTGGGTCTAGCGTTGCGAAAAGCTTGTCTTCTGAAAGAAGCGTCGAATTAGTAAGTCGGTTGATTAGCGAAGACTTCCCAGCATTAGTGTACCCCACTATTGCAGCGCATGGGAACGGGATACGCTGCCTGCGCTTGCGCTGGGTTGCGCGCACAGTGCGCACGCGGGCGAGCATTTCTTTGAGGCGGGCGATTCTTGCGCGGATCTGGCGGCGGTCGAGTTCAAGCTGGCTTTCGCCGCCGCCGCGCTGTGTGACGCCACCGCCGCGCTGCCTGTCCAAGTGGCTCCACGCGCGCCTCAGGCGCGGCAGTGAATACTCAAGCTTTGCGAGCTCTACTTGCAAGCGCGCCTCTTTCGTGCGCGCCCTCGCAGCAAAAATATCGAGGATTACCTCCTGCCTCGTCACTATTTCCATTGAGGATTTCTCCTCCCAGTTGCGCTGCTGGACAGGCGTAAGCTCATCGTCAAAGATTATTGTCGATGCCCCGGCAGCGCGTGCGAGCGCAATGATTTCGCCGCACTTCCCCTCGCCCGCCACAAGTGCGGGATTGTAATTTCTAACCTTTGCAATCGCCCTTCCCACACATTCCAGCCCGAGGTTCGAAGCGAGCTCCGCAAGCTCGTCCACAAGCGCGACTATAGACTCTCCTCGCCCGCCGTCCGTAAACTCGAAGCCTACAAGAAAAGCTTTTCCCCCGATCAAAGGCTCTTCGGAAATGTTTTGCGAATCCCCATGCATGCGTTTGATTTTTTGCCCGCCCGCCCCCGCGCGCAAGACAAAAAAAAACGAAGCTGCATAAAACTCGGCAGGCGAGTAAAATTTACTTGCCCAAAAGTAAATGCGAAAATAAAGTTTGCGGCTTAAATTTATAAAAGGATACAAATGAAACCTAAGAAAGTCGGAATACTAACGGCGGGCGGACTCGCCCCGTGTCTTTCAAGCGCGATTGGCGGTCTTATAGAGCGCTACACAGAAATAGATCCGTCAATAGAGATAATATGCTATCTCGGCGGATACAAGGGACTGCTTCTCGGGCAGAGCATAAAAGTCGACGACAAGATGCGAGCGCAAGCCCACATTTTGCACAGATACGGCGGCTCCCCGATAGGGAACTCGCGCGTGAAGCTGACCAACGTAAAGGACTGCGTAAAGCGCGGGCTTGTAAAAGAAGGCGAAGACCCGCAGAAAGTCGCGGCCGACCAACTCGTAAAGGATAAAGTTGACATTCTGCATACGATAGGCGGAGACGACACGAACACCGCCGCGGCGGATCTTGCAAAATTTTTGAAGGAAAACAACTACGAGCTCACCGTAATCGGCCTTCCCAAGACCATAGACAACGACGTCTATCCGATACGCCAAAGCCTCGGCGCTTGGACCGCGGCCGAAGAGGGCGCAAAGTTCTTCCGCAATGTCGTGTCCGAGAACGGCGCGAACCCCCGCATGCTCATAATCCACGAGGTTATGGGACGCAACTGCGGCTGGCTGACTGCGGCGACCGCCGCCGAGTATCGCAAGCTGCTTTCGCAGGGCGAGTTTGCCGACGGGCTTGGGCTCACAAAAGCTCGCAGAGATGTACACGCCATCTACATTCCCGAAATGGAGTTGGACATTCAAAAGGAAGCCGCGAGACTAAAGAAAATCATGGACGAAAACGACTGCGTCAACATATTCATATCCGAAGGCGCAGGAGTTAAAACCATAGTAGCCGAGATGGAAGCCAAGGGCGAGAGCGTCCCCCGCGACGCTTTTGGGCATGTCAAGCTCGACGCCGTCAACCCCGGCAAATGGTTCGGAAAGCAGTTTGCCGAAATGCTCGGCGCTGAAAAGGTGCTCGTGCAAAAGAGCGGCTACTTTGCGAGAGCCGCCGCGGCAAATGTTGACGACCTGCGCCTGATAAAGAGCTGCACGGACCTCGCCGTTGAATGCGCCCTGAAACGCGAAGGCGGAGTCATCGGCCACGACGAAGACGCCGGAAATGTTCTGAGGGCAATCGAATTTGAAAGAATCAAGGGCGGCAAACCCTTCAACACCAAATTTGATTGGTTCCAGAAACTGCTGAAAGACATTGGCCAGGCGTAGATCCCCTGCCCCAAGCGGACGAGCTTCCTTGATTTTTGGGGAGTTCGTCCGCACGGCCGCTTGCAACGTTCTTGTAAGCGGCAATTTTTTTCCGCACAATTTAAAGATTTAAATTTTCTTCAAATAGATAAAAAGCGAGTTTTTCTCGTGCATTAAACTTGTGGATTAAACGCGGAAAAGAAAAACGCTAAAAATCGACGCAATAAAAAACGGACTCACTATTGAGTCCGTTTTTTTTAGCATCCGCGCGGAAAAAGCCGCCGCGGTTTTTTTCTGCAAAAGGTATTATTCCACGAATATTTTTTTGTATCGATTCGAGTCCTTCGCCGAAAGATTGACTGTTTTTTCGTATTTCTTGCCGTTGTACTCGTATGTTATGAGATATTTTCCGTAAAAGGCTCGGAAATGCAACTTGTCGTCAACCGAATCAAAATTCAAATCGGTCCTCCATTTTTTCAATAGATTTTCGAGTACTATATACGAAGGTTTTTTGCTCATATCCTTGCGCAGGAAGCCGCTCATAAACCTGTCTTCGCCGCCTGCTGTTCCATCGACAAAATGCCAATAAGTTATAGCCTCGACATTTTTGTGGCTAAACCACAGCTTATAAAAATTCTCGACAAAGAACGCCTGGTTTGCCTCGCCGACTTCGCCGTCGCCAAAGCACGGGAAAGTTATTTCCGTTATATGGATAGGCCTATTGAATCTCGACAGCGTATCGAGAACAACCCTCTGGTATTCCGGCCCCCATTCTATGCCTTTTAAAGCGTTTTGGTAGTCCTCCTTAGCAAAGAAGTGCAGCTGTAGCCCGATTACATCGAGCTTGGCGCCGCGGTTAATCAAGTCGGAAATTGCAAGGTAGTCCGCCGAATACTCGCGGAAAGCCGCCACCCTCTGCCACACGGGAGTCGTGTAATTTGAAATGAAGCGGTTGGAGACGCGGAATACTCTTTCGGCCTCCTTAAAAGCCTTAAAGCCGTAATCGTCGGGCATAAAACCGTGCGGGTCGGGAGTCTTTACGCTCCATATTGTATGGCGTTTGTCGGTATTCTCATTCGTGACGTCCCAATAGTCGATTTTGCCGTCGTACCTCTCGGCGACTTTATCTATATAGCGGCACATGTATTTTTCGTATTCGTGCTTGCTCTCGGGAACCCACTTTGGGCGCGAGGCGTTTGAGGTTGCCAAATGCCATGAGAGGCAGTGCCCCTTCGGGGTTATGTCGTGGCGCTTGCACATTTCCAAAACGACATCGGGCGGCGGGCGGCGATATATGTCGGGCTTGTTTTCATTGCGCGAAAAACGGTAAAAGCCCGGTTCGGGTTCGGAGGTCGCCCAATAGAACGGCAGCGTAGCAAAATTAAAGAGGTTGGCGAACAGCTCTTCAAATTTGCGGTTCTTTTCCTGCGCAAGTTTAGCGTCTTTTTCTACATGGTGAAACCCTTCCGTTAAAAACGCCTGCATACCGAATAGAAATTCGTGCTTCTTTAACGATATGGAAACATTGTCAACTTTTACCGGCCTCCCTTTGGAATCAAAAAATCCGACGTAAAAAGATCCCATTCTGTTTGTCTTTATGCCGAGTTCTATCTCCTCCTGCAAGACGGGATCAGCCCATTGTTTTTTAAGCTCCTCTGACACTTCTTTTATGTCTTTGTCCTGCGAAGCTGTTAGCGCATAGGGGTAATCGGGAACCTCAACCCAATGTCCGCTTTTTTGAGGGCGCGCATACAAGCCCGCAACAAGCGTTATCCCCATGAATAATAGTATGCTTTTTTTCATATTTTACTTAATATTATTTTCTAAATTCCAAGATATTGTAGAATCCGTCCGAATCCCTCAGTTCGCTTTTGAACGCGAGCTCAATCGGGCGCGCCTCATTGGCGGGAGTCATTTTCTTTAGCATCACTGAAAGCGAATATTTTCCCGAGGGCAAATCGGATGCGGGTATTTTATAGGTCTCTTTTACGGGTTTGTTAGGCTCCCACTTGCGGTTGTCGCACTCTTTTATAGGATAAATTTTTTCAAACTTCCCGTCTTGCCCCGCAATTTTTACAAAAAGCACATAGCGGTTGAACGCGTGAGCAGCTCCCTTATTTTCCCATTCAAGAGTCAGTTTTCCGCTACCAGAATCAAAGTCGGCGGAATTTATAAAATACCAGTATCCGACTTTGTTCGCCATCTCCTTCAAAAAGTCGGGATTATCTTTCGCGTAATCTTCTGCGTATCCATGGTACCCGAGATACGTGCAGTGCGCCCGCTTCACTACGCGCCTAAGCGCCGCAGCTCCCTCTTCTTCGCCGTTGCGACCCTTCCAAGTGCCTCTTTCTTTTTGGTGGCTGTAATGCGCTAATTCAAGGGTTGCGGGGCAATCGCCGTATGTGTCGTCAAAGAATTCTGGGTGCGCTAACGAATCCTTGCCTTTATTCACAGGGGCAAAATAGTACCATTCTACGAGTATGGAATCGTCCCGATAGCCAATTTTATTCTTTTTCACATACTCTCTTGCCGACATTAAATCTTCGCCTTTTAAATTGTTGCCAATCCAGTCGTCGCCTATTGTAAGCTGGCTTTTCTTATAACACTTTTTGTATATGTCTATGTGATTTTTTATCGTTTTTAGCGGAACTCTAATATTGCTTGAAGAGGAATAGTGCCCCTCGCCCCAGTTCCCTATGCTCGCAAGCGTCATATCAACTATGTAAGGCTTGCCGTCGTAACGCTCGGCTATCGCCTTGTGCAGTTTTTCAAGCTTCTCTAAAAATATGGGGTCCTCATTCACAGGCTCTACTATTTCCTTGCCGTATCTGGTCTTTACCAAATTCCCCTTCGCTCCGGCGTCAAACACCCACTTTGGAGTTGCGTATTTTATGCCTGTCTCGTTGCAGGTTATCGAAAGCGACACCTTTACGCCTTTCCCGTCATACCACTTTTTTACTATGTCGTCTATCAGCGCCCAGTTAAATTCTCCCTCCTCGGGCTCCAAATAGCTCCATGCAAACCTCAAAAACAAATGGTGCATGTTCGGTATCGCAGCAATCGACTCGTCGGAGCTCAAATACTTGTCAAGGCTGTTGTCGTAGTAATGGTGATACCAACCCTTGTCGGGATTTGACAACACCCGCCCAGAATCCTGCTTGCCGCGCAAATCCTCCGCATTCAATACCCCCGACGCCACTGCAAGCGCCGTCATCATTAAAGCAATTCTCTTTTTCATATAATATGTACATAAAAAAGTAAGCCTTTATGCCGCTGCGGTCAACATTCAAAATACTTTACTGTTCAGATAATGGAACAAATAAGCCTTCTTACTATCTTTTTACCGCGCAATTAAAAAAATTCCGTAAAATTTTTTCGAGGACTTAGATTTTAGTATAATGAGAAAAAGAGCTTTTTTTGTAAAAAACTTAAAAATCCCATTCCTTATATTGTCGGTTTTTATGCGAAAATAAAAAAACCGCGGAATTTTCTGCCGCGGTTTTATAAAAATATGCGATGCAATTAGTGAGTCGCAATCTGCCTCGATTTTGCGACGGCGTAGTCCCTATTCATCTTAGCGATGAAATCGAGAGTTATGCCCTTCGGGCATGCCGCTTGACACTCTCCGTAGTTCGAGCAGTTGCCAAAACCGAGTTCGTCCATTTTCTCAACCATTGCTATAGTACGGCGATCCTTTTCAGGAGCACCCTGCGGCAGATAGTTGAGCTGTGAAACTTTCGCGCTCGTAAACAGCATAGCCGAAGCGTTCGGGCAAGCCGCAACGCAAGCGCCGCAACCTATGCATGCGGCGGCGTCCATCGCCTTGTCGGCTATCTCTTTGGGTATGAGAACAGCATTGGCGTCGCGCGCAGCCCCGGTACGGACAGATATGAACCCGCCCGCCTGCTGGATTTCGTCGAGGGCGTCGCGGGAAACAATCAAGTCCTTTTTTATCGGGAACGGCCCCGCTCTCCACGGCTCTACGACAATCGTATCGCCGTCCTTAAACTTGCGCATATGCAGCTGGCATACAGTGGTCTTAGCCTCCGGGCCGTGCGGTTTGCCGTTTATGACCATAGAGCACATTCCGCAAATACCTTCGCGGCAGTCGTGGTCGAACGCAATAGTTTCTTTTCCCTGAGCGACAAGCTGTTCGTTGAGCATGTCGAACATTTCAAGGAAGGAGCTGTCGGGGCTAACGTTATCAACAGTGTGGGTGATAAAACGGCCTTTTTCGTTGGCGTTTTTCTGAGTCCAAATTTTAAGATGCACTTTCATCTGTATTTCCCTTTCGGTTTTATTTGTAGGAGCGTACGACAGGCGCGACTTCTTCGTGCGCGATAGGCTCTTTATTTAAAATCGGCGGCTTGCCCTCGCCTGCGTATTCCCATACAAAAGCGTAGGAATACTCGGCGTCGTTGCGCTTCGCCTCGCCGTCTTCCGTCTGATATTCAACGCGGAAGTGCGCGCCGCAACTTTCCTTGCGCTCGAGCGCGTCGCGAACCATAACCTCCGCAAATTCGAGGAAGTCGGCAACCCTGCCAGCCCTTTCGAGTTCGGCATTGATTGTATGTTCGTCGCCGACAACGCGAACGTGCTTCCAGAAGTCCTCGCGTATCTGAGGTATCTTTTCGAGAGCTTTTTTGAGGCTTTCTTCAGACCTCGCCATGCCGCAGAGTTCCCACATAACTTTGCCAAGTTCGAGGTGGAAATGGCGCGGGCTCTTGTCGCCCTTTACGTTCAGCAGCTTTTGAATGCGCGCCTTTACGCCGTTTTCCGCTTCGGCAAATTCGGGAAGATCGGTAGAGATGTTCTTGGCGCCTTCCTGAGCGAGATAGTTGGGGAGCGTATAAGGAATGACAAAGTATCCGTCCGCGAGCCCCTGCATGAGAGCCGAAGCACCGAGCCTGTTTGCCCCGTGGTCGGAGAAGTTCGCTTCGCCGAGAACAAAGAGCCCGGGGATAGTGCTTTGCAAGTTGTAGTCAACCCAAAGCCCGCCCATGGTGTAGTGCGACGCCGGATATATGCGCATCGGAACCTTGTAGGCGTTTTCGCCCGTGATTCTCTCGTACATTTCAAAGAGGTTGCCGTACTTTTCCTCGATAGTGTGGAGCCCGTCGCGCTTTATTGCGTCTGCGAAATCAAGATACACGCCGCGGCGGAAACCGTTGACTTCGGGACCTACGCCGCGCCCGTCGTCGCAAGCCTCCTTGGCTGCGCGCGAGGAAATGTCGCGCGGGGCGAGGTTGCCGAAGCTCGGATACTTTCTTTCGAGGTAATAGTCCCTATCCTCTTCCGGAATATCGTTGGGGTTTTTGGTGCAATCTTCCGCCTTTTTGGGAACCCATACGCGGCCGTCGTTGCGCAAAGATTCGCTCATGAGCGTGAGCTTGCTCTGCTGGTCGCCGTGCTGGGGAATGCAAGTCGGGTGGATTTGTGTAAAGCAGGGATTGGCAAAGCCAGCGCCGCGCTTGTAGCATTTAAATGCCGCCGTTACGCTGCACCCTTGCGCGTTAGTAGAAAGGTAGAATACATTGCCGTAGCCGCCCGTGCAGAGAAGGACGGCGTCCGCCGAGTACCTTTCAATGTCGCCTGTGACGAGGTTGCGGACGATTATGCCCTTGGCGTGGCCGTTGACAACAACCAAGTCGAGCATTTCGCGGCGCGTGTACATCTTAACCTTTTTGAGCGCAATCTGCCTTTCGAGCGCGGAATACGCGCCAAGGAGCAACTGCTGACCGGTTTGCCCGCGGGCGTAAAAAGTGCGGCTTACTTGAGCTCCACCGAATGAGCGGTTTGCCAGAAGGCCGCCGTATTCGCGGGCGAAAGGAACGCCTTGGGCGACGCACTGGTCGATAATGTTTCCGCTAACTTCTGCAAGGCGGTACACATTGGCCTCGCGCGAGCGAAAGTCGCCGCCCTTTACGGTGTCGTAGAAGAGCCTATAAATGCTGTCGCCGTCGTTCTGATAGTTCTTGGCGGCGTTTATACCGCCCTGTGCCGCGATAGAGTGCGCGCGGCGGGGGCTGTCTTGGTAGCAGAAGCATTGTATATTATATCCCTGCTCTGCAAGGCTCGCCGCTGCGGACGCTCCGGCAAGGCCGGTACCTACGACAATTATCTTGTACTTGCGGCGGTTTGAGGGGTTTACGAGCTTGGCATGAGCCTTAAAGTTCGACCACTTTTGGGCTATCGGGCCCTCCGGAATTTTAGAATCCAAATTCATGATTTTTCCTTTCCTGACCTATTTTTTAGCTTCCGGTTTAAGCGATATAGAGACATTGCACTTAGCCGCTTTATTGGCATTTAGGAAGTCGTAATTTACAAAAATCTTTTTGGCTCCCGCAGCTCTTTGCGCTTCAACCTGCTTTACGACGCAGTTCACCGGCAGGATGTTGCAACCGGCATATTTTGAAACCATAACCGCGAGCGGGTTTATAGAGAAACCAACAGCGATAACGACGCAATAGACAACCGCAATAGCGTTGAGGCGGTATCTCCAAGCTTCGTTGCGGAGACCTACCGACTGGAACATACTCGAAACGCCATGTGAGAGGTGGAAGGCGATAACAATCATGGCGAAAATATACGCCGCCGCCACCCACGGATTTGAGAAGCCCATTATGAGCATGGCATAGACGTCGTGAAGAGTCTTGCCCTCGTACCTTCCGCTTGTCGCAACCCAGTCGAGAATCTTATACTCGGGGTCCAGATTGAGGACCGTAAAGTGCATAATGTGCAAAACGACGAACGCAATGACAATAGTGCCGGAATAAATCATAGTGCGCGCGGCCAATGTCGACGACAAAGATTTTTTGACGGCGTACTGCTGCGGACGCGACCTGTTATTCTCCAAAACGAGCATATACGCCGTAAGGAAGTGCACCACAAAGCACGCCAAAAGCGTCAGTCTGAAACCCCAGAGGATTTCCCACGGCAACGTTTGCAGCGTATGCGCGTATGCGTTAATCGCGTGCGGTCCGCCCTCGAGAGTCTGCAAGTTTCCAAGCATGTGTATCAGGAGGAACGACGCCAACACGAATCCCGTAATCGCCATCAGGAACTTTTTTAGCACCGACGACAGAATCGATTTTTTTATGTTTACCATGATTGTGCGTTCGTAATTTTTTCTATTTGGAAAATGAAGTCTTTAATAAGGCAAATTTGAGCATTTTTTTCAACACAAATTTTGTGCGTATTGCGCGCGGGATTGGGCAATTTTTTACTTTCTGAGCGTAAGACGGCAGCGTTCCGCAATTTTTGGCATAAAAAGCTTTAAATTGCGCGGGCGATAATGCATTATCTGCGCATTATGGAACTAACATACACCGATAAAGTGGCGCTCGTAAGCGGCGCCGGAAGAGGTATCGGCCGCGAGATAGCGCTGGAGCTCGCCAAAGCCGGTTGCACTGTAATCTGCGTAAGCCGCAACGAATCCTCCTGCGGGAGCGTTGCGGAAGAAATCCGCGCCTGTGGCGGGAAAGCCGAAAGCTTCGCATTCGACGTCTCGGACTCCGGGCAAGTGAAAGAAAAGTGCGCCGAAATACTCAAAAAGTACGGAGCCGTGGACATACTTGTAAACAACGCGGGAATCACGCGCGACAACCTGCTTATGCGCATGAGCGACGAAGAATGGAACGCCGTAATTTCAACAAATTTGTCCTCCTGCTTTTACCTTTCGCGCAACCTTGTAAGGGCAATGATGGGCAAAAGATGGGGAAGAATAATAAATATATCATCAGTCTCCGGAATAGCGGGCAACGCGGGACAGGCAAATTATTCTGCGGCAAAAGCTGGGATAATAGGTTTCACCAAGACTCTCGCCCGCGAGCTTGCCGCGCGCAATATAACGGCAAACGCCGTAGCTCCCGGATTTATTGAAACAGACATGACGGCAAAGCTTCCCGAAAATATAATGGAGGCAGCAAAAGCCGCAATCCCTCTAAAAAGGTTCGGCAAGCCGGACGATATAGCGAGAGTCTGTGCATTCCTCGCCTCGGAAGAAGCTTCTTACATTACCGGGCAAGTGATTTCCGTAAACGGCGGGCTTGTAATCTAAGACAAAGCAAAAATATTTTTAGCAATAAAAATCGCGGATATATCGCACAGATTATATCCGCGATTTTTTTACAAAGACGATGTCTTTTGAAAAATATTTTTACTTCAAGGGATTTGTTAGAGAAAAGGGAAAAATATTCGCACCTACACCACTTATTTTTTGTCTATGAAAGAACACTACTTATTTTAATAATTGGCGCAATGATCTTTGCTATTTTATAGACAGGGGGGAAAAGACGTAAATCCAATACGCTTTTTCTACTGTAAAAAGCAAAAAAAAGCTTTAGTCGCGGACAGTAATTTGGCGCAATGATTTTGCAATTAGATAGACAGAAGAAAAAGACGTAAATCCAATACGCTTTTTCTACTGTAAAAAGCAAAAAAAACTTCAGTCGCGGCCGGTAATTTGGCGCAATGATTTTCCAATTAGATAGGCAGGTGGGAAAAGACGTAAATCCAATACGCTTTTCCTACTGTAAAAGACAAAAAAAAGCTTCAGTCGCGGCCGGTAATTTGGCGCAATGATTTTGGCGCCGGGCAAGAAGCAAAAAAAGAGCCAAGCTCGAAGCGTACAATGACGTACGTAAGAGTTTGGCTCTTTTTTTAGCGACGCCGCACCGCGCCAAAATCATTCGCCAAATTAGGCGCCACAACCGCCGTCTTTATACCCGCAGTCGCGACAGGAGCGGCACTTCCCGTCAAACACATACGCATACGAATGGCACTTCGGGCACGTCAACGCACTCGACATCGCCTTATCCTTTTTCTTTTGCGTATTAACCGCCGCATTAGTCGTAGTCGCAAGCGGAAGCTCCGTCTGCAACGGCGTCCTCTCGACCGCCTTCACAGTCATCGTTCGCCCGTTGTTCGTAAACATCGCCGCAATATAATCCTGATCCAACTGCCTCAGTCTCCGCCCATTTTCAGACGGGAACATCCAATCCAACAGCTGCATCAGCAAGTCAACTATACTTTTGCAAGTGTGTATTTCCGGTTTGTCGCCTTCCTCGTTGTAGTCGCCTATTCTGACCCAGCCTGCGGGGTCGAACGACATGTATCGGAACGCCCCAATAAAGTCGTCAAACGGCACCCCGTACTGCAACGCAATCGAGAATGCTTTGCAGAAAGCGTCGAACATTCCGTTTATGAACGATCCGCCCTGCCCCAATCTGCCGAAAATTTCCGCGCAATAACCAGTCTCGGATATGCCGACTGTCATGTATCCGTTGATGTCGTCGCCAATCGTAAACTTAATGGTTTGGCCCCAACGGCGGTACGGCAGGCGCTTGCGGAGCGGATTAGCGTGCTCGTGCTGCCTTATCTTCGCGGCCGCATCGACTACTTTGTTCCATGCCTCCTGAATTTCTCCGGAATCGAGGCGAGTGCTGTAAACTGCGTTAGCCTTCGAGCCGTCGCGATATATTGCAATGCACTTGACGCCCAATTCGTGGCTCTCAACAAGGCTTTTTACAATGTCTTCTTCAGTGGCGGAAGCCGGCATATTGATAGTTTTGCTCGACGCCCCTGAAATGAACGGCTGGAGGGCGCCCAGCATTTTTACGTGCCCGTCTACTGCTATGCAACGCGTTCCGCCAAACGCCGTATTGGCGCAGTCGAAAACTTTGAGAGTGCGCTCGTCAACCCACGGAATGCCCTCCATGTGTCCGCAGCCAAAGTATATGGAAGAATCGGAGAACGGCAGTGTGCCCTTTTCAGACTGGGTGCACATGCGCTTAAAGAATTCTTGATATTCCGACTCATCGCGCAGAGGGGAGAGTCGCGCGACAATCTCGCGGCAAATTTCGCCGCCGTCGCCGATAGATTTAAGTGCGTCGAGATGATCCGAAACGCGCTTTGCGTGCAAGAAGTTTTCAGCGCCGGCAAGCCCTGAGACCTCGGCGATAATAGTAAGAATCTGCTCAAAGGAATAACCGAGCTTGGCGAGCCCCTGCGGTACAAGGCCGTTTATGAGCGTCATAGTTCCGCCCCCGCTCAACTGCTTGTGTTTTACGAGCGAGTATTCTGGCTCTGCGGACGTTGTGCCTTCCTCGTATATGCCCATTGGGGCGCTTATAGTGCCGGTGGGGGCTATGCAAGTGACAAAGCTGTTGCGGAAAGAGTTTTCTTTTTTGAGGGAATCCCAAAGTTTTCCGGCCTCCTCGACAACTTCGTTCCAGTTGTCGCCAAGCGACACTTTGTCGCCAATGCTCTTTTTAAAGCCCTCAATGGCGTCGTGCGCATTAAACGATTCTTCAAAAGGCAAGTCTTCGCTTTTGCGCGCGTGGACTTTTATACCAAGGAATTTTTTGAGCTCATCGTTCATTAGCGCGTGCATATTAAGCACTCTGCGCATGCTGCCTTTAATTAGCGGATATTTTGCAAAAGCTCCAAGTGCCGCCCCGAGTTTTGCGCTTGTGCAATAACATACCGAAGTCAGCAAAGAAGCCAAAGAAGCAGCAATAGCCCTGCCCTCGGAAGAATCGTAAGGAATGCCCAGAGACATCAAAAGACCTCCGATATTGGCAAATCCTATGCCGGTTGTGCGGTAGTTTACGGTGTTTATGGCGATTTCCGGTATCGGGAAGCCGCCCTTTGTGACGTTGATGTCGGCCGCAACCATTGCGATTTCGACCGCCTTCATAAACTTTTCTATTTCAAACTTTGAGTTCTTGTAGAAACGGATAACGTTGAAAGAGCTCAAATTGCACGAGCTAAACACCGGGCCGAGATACTCGGAGCACGGGTTGCTAGTTTCTATCATGCATTCGTCGCGGAAGGTGCTCCAGAAGTTGATAATGTCGTTATTATGCAAGCCCGGTTCCGCGTTATTCCATATCGCGTTTGCCATTTCCGCAAGCATTTCGTTGGGGAAATATTCGCGCACGATGTGCGACGGATCCTTAACCCAACGCGTCGCGTACTTTGTCCCGTTTTTGTAAGCGAGCCAAAAGCCGCTCTTCATAGAAATAGTGTGGTTCGCATTTTGGTTGGACAAAGTCTGACCATAAATGAGGTCGTCCATAGCCGGGCTGAAAGACTTATCCACGACAAACGGCGTGCTGAGAAGCATTTTGGCGGCGATTTGCTCTTCGGGAGTGCCGTCGGCGAGCTTTTGCTGGGCAAGCTTGCGGAGCCCGTAAACTACGTTGTGCTCCTGCAAAATAACTTTCGCGACTTCCTCCTGTCTGAACTTAGTTTTCACGAACTCGAAGACGTCCGGGTGGTCGGAGTACATAACGACCATGCGCGCCGCCCTGCGCGTCTTGCCGCCGGACTTAATTGCGCCTGCCATTTTATCCCAGCCGCGGTCGAAAGAAAGCGGACCGGAAGCGGAACCCTTTCCCGCAATAGGCTCGCCTTCGCTTCGTATAGAAGAAATATTTATGCCGACGCCCGAACCGCTCGAGAATATGCTGCCCTCCGTATATTGGTGGCGCAAAATCGCGTCCATAGAGTCCTCAACGCCAAGAATAAAGCATGCGCTCGCCTGCGGATTTGCGTATCCGTTAACCGATTTTCTGGCCTCTACGCCGTTTTTAGTCTCCAACCCGTAATAGGCGTCGTTGCCCTTGTTTCCGAGCAGATCGCGGAGATCCGGGCGCCCCCATCTCCACTGTTCCCAATGCCCTATGTTAAACCATACGGGGCTGTTTGGCGCCCACATCTGGTGGAGGAGCATGTACTTCATCTCCTGATTGTACACGAGCGCGGACTTCTCGTTGGCGAAATACCCGAGCTGGTAGCCCCAAACAGTGTACGTGTTTGCGATGCGGTCGAAAATCTGCTTAACGGAGTCTTCGTATTCGATAGTGCCCGGATCTTTGCCGAAAATATATTTGCTTACCGTTATTTTTAGAGCGTTGTCGCCCCAGTGTTCCGGCACTTCGACGTTCTGCCGTGAAAAGACCGTTTCACCCGACGCAAACATCTTTATATCTTTGCGAACCCATTTTGCGGTATCGTAAGCAAAAACTCCCTCTTTTGTAAAAATACGCTCGAATTTAAAGCCGCCCGCGCGACCCTTTTTCCCCAAATCCAAAGGCTGGTTCCCATCGACAATTATTTTGGCCATGATATTCTGAATTTAATAGTTTTTAAATGAGTAAATTGAGCACCGTATCCCCGAAAGCGTTAAAGCTCCCGATAAGCGATGAAAAACGGCGAACGGTAAAACCGAATTCCGCCGATAATCTTAGTTCAAAGAAAAACTCCAAATTCCAGGCATTGTCAAACGAAAATATCCCCCGCCGCCACGGCATTACCCCTCAATCGAGTCACAGAAAAGGTTTGCGGGCCAAAAAAATTTGACGAATTGCCAAATATGATGTAAACATGCGGTATGAAGTCTTTAAGTGCATATTTTTATATTTTATTATTAATAAGTTATGCGATGCAGTCATTTGCCGAAAATGCGGCCATAGCCGGCAATTCTCCCGCCGGAGGTGCTGAAATAAAGAGCCAATGGCAAAATAAAAGAATCGCCTTCTTGGGGGACTCTATAACAGACAAATGCCACGTTGGAACAACAAAGAACTACTGGCAATATCTGGAAGAAATCCTCGGGATAAAGCCGGCTGTTTACGGCATAAACGGCGACAATTTTTGCGGAATATTAAAACAAGCCAAAAGGTTGAAATCCGACGGAGCCGAAAAAATCGACGCAATCATGATATTCGCCGGGACAAACGACTACAACGGCAGCGTTCCAATCGGGCAATGGTACAAATACGAAGAAGCCGAAGCTCCAATTGCAAACGGCAAAACGCAAATCCGCAAGCGCAGAATCCACATAATGGATTCATCTACGTTCAAAGGCCGGATAAATGCGGCAATGGCGTACATCAAAGAAAATTTCCCCGACAAACAGATTATATTAATTACGCCAATACACCGAGGATTCGCAAAGTTCGGCGAAGGAAATGTTCAGCCGGACGAATCATTTCCCAATAGGATAGGAGAGTATATCGATTCGTACGTGGATGCAGTAAAAGAAGCCGGGAATGTCTGGGCAGTTCCGGTGATAGACTTGAATTCTCTTAGCGGGCTTTTCCCCAACACGCCGTCCCACGCACAATACTTCCATAAAAAAGATACGGACTTACTCCACCCCAACGCCAAAGGTCACGAAAAAATGGCGAGTGCAATCGCCTACGCCCTGCTTGCAATATCTCCAAGATAAAATATTCGCATTGGAAAATTCTTAGGTCGGCACAGATACGCCCGCAAAGCTATGCAGAAATTTCTGAGCCTTGCGATTCTAAGCAAGCTGTTTTTGAAGGCGTTTCCTGTGAACTGCCCTACCCCATTCGGCGCGCGGCAAGTTCTGTTTTGCAAATATAGACGTCCCGCACAAATAAAAAACAAATTCATAAAAGATGAAAAGTTTTAGTGACAATTCGCTAAAATATTTTAGGAGTCTGACAAAAATCCAATACGAATAGCCCGCTGAATTTCAACACCGCAAGGAATATTTAATAGGTTATAAAATATAGGAAAGGAAGTTCTATGAAAAAAATAGCACTCGCACTGTTAGCGACAATGTCAATAGCCTACGCCGATGAAACAACACTGCCCAAGCCTGATTTAGGCAGGGGCGACACAATAATGCAGGCGTTCACTAAACGGCATTCGACAAAATCTTTTTCGCGCCGCAAGCCGACCATGCAAGACCTCTCAGATCTCCTCTATGCAGCCAACGGAATTAACAGGCCCGAGAGCGGCAAGCGGACCGCACCGTCCGCACTCAATAGGCAAGACATAAAAATATATGTATGCCTACCCGAGGGAGCCTACCTATACAATGCTAAGCGCCACTCGCTGGAACTTGTGAACAAGGCGGATTTAAGACAGTCGGAAGCGCCGGTGTGCCTTGTGCTCGTGTCGGATTATAACGATAGGTGGAGCGGATTGGACGCCGGGATAGTGTCGCAAAACATATCAATATTCTGCGCCGGGACGGGACTTGGCACATATCCGCACACCACAATGGACGTTTCCGAATTAAAGGCGGGATTAAAATTGAAAGGACAACAAACCCCGATGATATGCAACTCTGTTGGGTTTGCTAAATAATCCTGAGATGCATTGAGAATTATTTATAATAGTAGGAAGCTAAAGAAATTTGAGTGGGCATAAGAAGCTGGGCAAGTATGCTTTTTTCTATGCCCCCACTATTTGAGGCCCCTTACTATCTTTGACGCATAGTGAAAATTTTATGTAAGAGATAAAAAATCATTGCAAAAGCAGCAAGGAATAGTAAGGTAGAAAAGATAATAAAGAAACGCGGGCGTAGCTCAATTGGCAGAGCGCGAGCTTCCCAAGCTTGAGGTTATGGGTTCGACCCCCACCGCCCGCTGTTTAAAATTTATTTCTTATTTCGTCTTATTTAATAACTTGCGCAAAATTATGGCGCAGTTAACACTCTTCATAATTTGCGACAAAATTGTCGTTTTTAGGTGTCATCTGGTACCAGGCGCCAGTATTTGATACCGAAAAAGCTGGGTCAACACCAAAGGTTGTGGAATAGGTTGATTTTTTAGATTTGTCTTTCATA